>Ga0206798_1002_pt1 | contig 71989 bp, 54 predicted proteins | sample Alteio_BWOrgCont_66_FD_152893 | JGI IMG/M metagenome (GOLD analysis project Ga0206798, IMG submission 152893) | Enriched cells from forest soil in Barre Woods Harvard Forest LTER site, Petersham, Massachusetts, United States -... | ecosystem: Environmental > Terrestrial > Soil > Temperate forest >...
ACTCGGAGGCCATTTTGATACATTAGTTTGGCTTAAAGAAAATAATTGTGCCGATGATATTACAAAAAATAAATCAAAAAAATTTTTACTATCGATTACAGGCTCGGATTCCAACAAAGACTTAGTACTTAATCGTTTGAAAAATTTATTTGGTCTAAAAATAGATTGGTCCATTAATATTATAGCAAATGCGACACTCGGAGGGAATATTAAACTTTTAAAATATGTGATACGAAATTATAATAAAACGAATTTACAATACATATATTATAATGCAATGTTGGGAGGCCATTTAGATATTCTTAAGTGGGGACAGAAAAAAAATTTAATTTTTCCTCTACCAACATCTGCAGCTTTTGCTTCGGACGCTGCTCATTATGGCCATTTTGATATTCTAAAGTATGCCCATGAAAATGGTTGTCACTGGGATTGGTTGGTATACCAAAAGGCTGCTATGCGTGGTCATTTTGATATTATAAAATATGCGCACGAAAATGGTTGCCCATGGGATTCATCGCCTTGCCCATGGGATTTATCGACTTGCGGATGTGCCGCTGCGAATGGCTATTTTGATATTCTAAAGTATGCCCATGAAAATGGTTGTCCATGGGATTCCCAGACATGCGCTAATGCCGCTATGAATGGCCATTTTGATATTTTGAAATATTCCCATGAAAATGGTTGCCCGTGGGACTCTTTAACATCTGCTAATGCTTCTATGAATGGCCATTTTGATGTTCTAAAATATGTTCATCAAAATGGTTGTCCATGGTCTGTAGATACATGTCATCACGTACTCCAAAGTAACAACATCGAAATGTTAAGATGGATCACCGAACATGGATGTCCATGGAACAAAGATACATGTTTAGAAATCGCGCGTCGAGGTGATTTTGAATTGATGGCACTGGCCAGATCAAAAGGTTGTTTCGATTATTGATAATATCATCCAAACTAATAATTTAATTAATAATTTAATTAATAATTTAATTAATAATTTGGATAGTATCTGCCACGATTTTTGTCATAAAAACAGTCCCTATTAATGACATAATGCTTGGCGATTGGGTCAAATAAATAGCATGGATTGTAGTACCGATGACTATACAACTCGATTGGTTCGGGTCCAAATTTATAGTGGCCCGGATGGTACAACCGCAATGGATATAAATAGCTCGGATTTCTACCAATCTCGTATCCTCTGGTCTCTTCGGCTTTTTGTCTCGCAGCGTTACCAATTTCTGGTCCCAATAATCGATCAGTATCTTGACTAACTCTTAAAAATCGGTTTTGATTATTAAATTTTTCTTTTTTCTTTTTCGAATTGTTCGGCACGATTAAACATTTGATCTTAATATTAAATTGAAAAGAAATGTTTTATCAATCGATTCTTATATTGATTGATAATGATCTTGATTTCGATATCGGTACAAATTAATCGAACTATTAATTGTAAATCCCAAAATACCAAGCAAGACCACGATTGTCATCACAATTGAGAGATAATCGGTATTTTTATGGTATCGCCCAATATTATCAATTGTTACAAAATTAACTTGATTGACATTCCACAATTCAACGAGATTATTTAAACAATCAAAATTATTTTTACAAATAACATAATTGGTTATGCGTTTTCCAATAGAATTCGTACCGTATAATCTGGCACCGTTTTGTAGCCCGTGGCTGGTACTAGACCAAACACTATCCAATAACACAATTTCGACCGCATAAATAATGACCAGAATAACTATAAAAATAACTCCAAAAATGAAATTTAATGCATCAAAAATTTTGTGTAAAATTATCTTATCTCTTCGATCAGCTTGGCGGCCACAATACATTGCTACTTGACATACCATCGTCACAAAAACCATACCAACCGCATTGGCTATACCAGCGACTACCAAATTCTCAATAGTCAATAATTTTATTTTGAAATTGTAAAGAGAATTTGACTGATTAAACATTGTAATTTCTAATACCAAATCAAAATCATTATTCGTCAAATACTCAGTCAAATTTGTCATACAGTCAAAATATTCAGCATCTAAACAAATTATTTTGTTCGACAGTGTCGAATTCATACGCGAATCAATTAAATTAATTATTGTAGTATTAATTAGATCAATACCAGAATTTATTGTTTGATTTGTTACATATTGATAGTTCGATCTATAGTTTATATCAATCATAATCGCGCCCAGCATGATCATCAATGATAAAAATAAACTAATTGTAATCTTCATATTTGCTTGATTAATCTAAATAATTGAATAGTACTTTTAAATAAAATATTTTTCAATTTTTTTATGGAATTTGGTCGTAAGTCACTTTAATTTCTAAATACACATTGATTATCATATGAACAACCATTGACGCACTTAATAAAGCCAACAAAATAATTCCGACGTGGGAATCGTATTCGAATTGGTTAATTTGGTTAACAATAATTTTGTTTACATTTGGTTGAACCCATAATTCGACCATTTTGTTAATACAATCTAAATTGTTAAAACATGTCAAACAATTCGTGCTAATTTCATTATTGTGCGCACCACAAAGATTGGCCCCCGAATGAAAGCCGTATGCCGTGAGATTGTCTACATTTTTTATGAAACTTCCCAAAATTGAATAGATAATAATCAAAAACAAAATATAGCTCAACAGCCAGTGAACCCAGTAATTGTGATTTTTGGCATACATCACAATTAAAAACACCATATATACAACAGTGATGCCAACAAAAGCGCCACTAGTTTGGAACAACATCGTAAATCTCGATCCAAAATCTTCTCCGCCGTGCGACAACTCATTGAAAAAAACCTCCAACGTATAATTGGCTCCGGAAACATCAAAGATATTATCAATCAAATAATCTCCAATCGGTTTGAAACATTCCATCACTGTGTCACTACAAATTGCTTGGACTGATTTGGAATGGTACAATTTGGCATAAATTAAGATTGTCCAATCATTAATATTGGAGGAATTTATTAGATTCGATGACACCAAATAGTTATCGTTTACTTGCACGTAAATGAAACTACTGGCCAAGATACTGACCAGAATCATAGGCAAAATTTTGTTGAAATGCATTTGATTAATTACTTTATTGTAATAATTTTAATAATGGACCAGTCAAAATAATTTTATTTTCAATTTTTTTGAAAATAAAATTAGTTAAATTTAATATTAATTAACTTTTCTTCAGAATCTGAATGAGCTTCTACTTTTTTATTTCGTCTTATGTTCGAACCAATACAGGCCACTTGTAAAATAATATTATACAACAATAACAAATTTGGCACCCAAAAATAATGTGGTATAATATACTGTTCTACTTGGTACGTATTAATTTGGTTAATAACAACTTCGTTTGGATGTCGACTTGTGATATTCATCAAATCAATTATCTTTTGGTAGCAGTCAAAATTGTTTCGACAGTAGTTGGGATTACTGAATATGCCGTTGATATCGCGAACCCAAAGACTGGCGCCATTTTCAATGCCACCAACCGCCACATCATTCACAAAATAAATTCCGAGATTCATAAGAACCAAAACTTCTGTGATAATCATCAAGTAAAAAAATCTAAAAAGCTGACCATATTCATTCTTTTCAAAGATAGATAATTCGTACAAGTTGGCAACAACACAAAATACAATACTACCCAATATCGCAACTGATAGATTTTTTAGATTTTGGAAAGAATCATTAATATTTGTTTGAATTCGCGAACTTTGTATTGTGTCATTGTAGCTAACACTAAGATAAAAATTTTTATCAAACAAATCATGTTGGGGTATTTTTTTCCAACAATCAAAATAATATTCTCGAGAACAAAATAGGGTATCAGTATTGGCAGTGTAAAATGTGACATCAATGATTTTACTATGTTCCAATCCGCTATCGTCATATTCTCGCTGTAATACATCATAGCGTGCAGTTAGTTCATTGTAACAGTATAAACTGTTCATAATAACAATCAGAGTTGCCAAAATACTGAACATTGGTTAATAATATTAATCAATGTATTAAAAGTATTACCAAGACAATTTAATTATCAATTTTTTTGGTTATCAACAAATCTGCCATATAATACAGAATCAATCCAACAATAATAATCGGCAAAATAATTGGCATTAATTCTAAATGAATTTCGTAATAATTAATATTAATAATTTTAACATAATCAACATTCGCCAATTTATTCAAACTCATTATTTTGGCAAAACAATCGATATTGTTAATACATGTTATATCTGTCGTTACTCTTTGATTTTGGTAATCGGATCCATAAATTGTTGCCCCATACTTTAGTCCATACTTTGTCATTCGATTCAACGAAGATAACGAAATGCCTATATAGATGTAGCATATGACCAATCCAATTAGTAAAATAGTCAACATAATCAAGGTAGAAATAGTTGGATCATGTTTTTTATTCGCCACCAATATACCAAACAAGATGGTAAAAAAAACTCCGGCGACCAATATTGTAATTTGGCCAACCAGCAAATCACTCAGTGTGTGATACCATCCATAAGTATCATATTTGCCGTCACCACTTTTTCCAGTACTTAGAAGCAAACTAAAATTGGCATGTGGGTTAATGAAATAATCTTCGACCAAAAATTGTCCCAACATCGGCAAACAATCAAAATAGTCAATATCATGACAAATATTTTCGGATGGATCTGGACTTGTCACGGTTAGATCTATTTGATGTTTTCCATATTCTTTAAAATTCGTATTTAGAAGGTAAAGATAATGTCGAATATATCCATATTCATTGTCAACATCAACTTTAAGTAGGGTGCTGGCCATAATCGTGACAATCAGCAAAATAATCGTTGTTAGTAGCTTCATGGTATTTATTAATGATCGAGCTAATATATCAAATAATACAAGATAATTGCATTTTCAATTTTTTTTCAAAAAAAAATTGAAAATTTAACTCTTTGGTTACCCCATTTAATAAACAATTAAAATAGTCAGTTCTGATATCATGTCAACGACACGCAACAATTTTTCTCGATCGGTACCAAAACCTTTACCTCCAACCATAGTCGATTCGGATATCATGCCAAAAGCACGCAATAATTTTGCCCTAAGCAGCACACCAAAACCCTTGCCTCCACTCAAATTCTTATGTAAAAGTTATGGGTGCGGTAATGTAGCCACATCAAATTGGTGCGGACTTTGCGAGAATTCCGCAACCTATTTATTCAACGAATTAAATTATCATCAGTGTCCCAGGTGCCAGTCCGATAAGACCACATTTGATTGTTCCGAATGTGGTACAAAGCCATGTGCGTCTCCCTGGTGCCAAACATATGTTCACGGCACTAAATACTGTGGTTTTCATAAAAAATGATTTTTGATAGAACAAAGATTATTTCTACTATTAAAAAAATTGAAAAATAAAGGGCTTGGATAGTCCATCTAACCAAAATCACATTAGTTCACGAATTTACAAATGGCGAGTCGATCATACCAATTTTTAATCAATCAGCACAATTTTGAAGTGAAAATTTACGCCAGACATCGGGCTGGATGTGCCAACGCCAGATATTGCGAATCAAATAATGACATCGACAATCAAGTTGATCCCATTTTGTCCCTTCCTTTTGGAACGTTTGATTTTGTTTACTGTGCAACACCGACAACGATTATTCACGAAGAAGATTCGAAAGTACATTCGGGATTTGGTGGATTGACTAAATACAGCGAGTTGTTAGTACAATTTAAATGTGACACCAGACAACAAGCTGAAGATCGATTCAAAACATTTATCAACGACGCGGTTGATTATTATAATGAAATCGCGATTGATTCTGATTCAATTAATATGTCATTGTATATTCCAATGCGTTGTTGGGTTCGACAAAGCCGGAAAGCAAAACGATCATTATCAACATTACACCTGCCTTCGGATATTGTTAGTGTCTTGCATCAGTTGAAAAAGTTTTTGACTCCAGAACATAAGGCGCGACTACGCGAATTATCTATTTCGAACAAAACACTGTTATTGTTTGAGGGTCCATCCAACACTGGAAAAACATCATTTGCACATGTTATCGCGTCCGAACTTAATCGAAGTTTAGCTATTATCAATGCTGATGCCATTTCACAAAGCAGTGAACTACTCAAAGCTGTCAACGGCACACTAAACAATGAAATTGTTTTAATGGAGAACATCCATGAATTTTGTGCCCAAAATAGTCGAGTCTCCATAAGCGATGTTCTTAATTGTTTGAGTGGTTTCGGCACTCGTAATGATTTGATCATTATTATGACCACAACCGAATACAATCTTTTGAAATTGAATGGATTCAGTGCTGGAAAAGTACAGCAAGTCGTCAAATTTGATTATATCAAAACAAGAGAATGTTCGGCAATGCATAATTCTTTTTTCCCTGGCAAAGAACAACAGTTTGATTCTCTTTGGAAATTGATTAGCCAAGAAAAAGTGACACCAAAGATGTTAGAAGATTTCTTTGTTAATCATCTAGATGCCGATGATCTCGCCAAACATTTCGAGGAACTCAGTGATATAGTTGCTCGACACACACCAAAAGAGATACATACAAATTACATGTGAGCGATCTTTCTTTTTGGGATACTTAATTTGTTAAAATCAAGTATTCAAAAAAAATGTGCGTTTATAAAAAAAATTTTTTGTCTATAGTAAAGTTGTAGAGCATGAATCTTCGATCCGATGCTCAACCTGCCGCTCTGCGGACAAGGTAGAGCATGAATCTTCGATAATTCAATTCTCTAGCTTAGCGCCAATTCCAGTTGAGATATAGTATTAATATCTGAACTGGTGCCTTGGTGTAGTGGAAACACGCTTGTCTTCCAAACAAGAGACGCATGTTCGATTCATGCAGGCATCATTATTTAAAGTGGCTCTAGAGTCGAGCCAGACAGCAATTCAATATAGTTCTGGAATGACCCTAGTTTTGGGGTTTAACGGCTAAACTAATCTTCAACCATAGGGACAAATGTTTTTCGTTTTGAAAAACCAACCGCAAATTAGATGGATATTCTGATTTTTCCTGTAAAGGAAATCAACAGCTATTTAACTTTACACAGTATCAAAATGATTCTAGTCACAGAATCGAACTGCTAAAATTTGTATCAGAGAATGCTCTCAATGTTTCTTGACAACAGAAACGAACTGCTATCTTATCCGCTTATTATACAGTGTCTCTAGTTCAGAGACTATACAGCAACAAAATGGCATTAAGTATGAGTGGGTCTAACAGCTAATCTTCCACCTGAAAGTTTTTTGGTTAAATTCGACCCTAGAAAATACTAAAAGAGGACTATTTGGTAATAGTCCTCTTTTATGAAACAATCAAACCCTAGAAAATATTAAAAGAGAATTATTTTCAAATAGTCCTCTTTCATAAAACAATCAAACCCTAGAAAATACTAAAAAGAGGACTATTCGATAATAGTCCTCTTTTATGAAACAATACGCGATATCTTAAAAATAGAAATGCAAAGCAAACATTTCTTAATACGCATATCTGGAACCTTTAACGAGTTAAAATTAAGATCAAATTTTGAAATCAAATTGTTAAATCAAATTGTTAAATCAAATATTTAGTTGGTACAATTCCAACAAACACTTGATTGCAGAGTCGGCGGGATGGGATAAACTGGATTGGGTGGATATCTATTTCGGAGTGGATTGATGCCATCAAACTTGATAACAAAATCGACACTTCCGTCATAGTTTCTGATCATGCTGACTTGTGACACTTGTTTAGAATTAAAGTTTGAATCAAAAATAGGTGAAGCCAAATTTATTCTTAAAGTATTAGAATGAGCTGTGTTTATGCCCATCGAAGATTCGACCGGAGTATATTTATAGCAAGATCGGCCAGTACAATGTTTATTATACTTTGGAGAATTAAAACATTGTTGTTGTGTGATAATGCAATCCCGATTACAATCCGTTTCAAACGATCCATCGTCGCTAGATTCGGACAAATCTAATGGACAACAACGATTAGCGTTTGTTCCTCGATCTATAACCCTGGCGCGTGCTTTTGAAATAGATTTACGATTAGACAGACAGTTAGGCAGACAGTTAGATTGACAGTTAGATTGACAATTAGAATTACAATTAGACTCGCAGTTAGATTTAGTATTTGAAATTCGATCGCGTCTTTCTGTCATCGGTTCCATATTTTATAGAAAGATTTTTTTGTATTACCGTATAGGATTATGGAAAAATTCAATCGAGTTTCGACACGATTAAATATAATTGCCAGATATCTTTTTTACATTGATTTTTAGATCGAAAAAAATCAAATAACTGTAACTTTAACTTTTAAAACTATATTCGAATCAATTTATATTCTCAATATTTCATTAATGGTTAATGGTTAATAATTAATGATTAATAATTAATGATTAATAGATCAAACGAATATTATTTATACCAAGGAAATTTATTGTTTGTCGGATTCGAAATAAAATCACCAGTTTATTTTTGGATCATAATTTTATTGAATAGTCTCTTCATATCCAATTGATTTTTTTTCCTACTTGAAGTAGAAACAAAAACCAAATTAATTACTTTATGAATCATAGTCGAAGTATTCGTTACCATAGTTGACTGGGTATCCTTCTCTTCGGTTAATATTGTATCCCAAAGATCGGTTTAGTCTGGCACTAGGAACTCCAAGACTGGCCCATCGAGCAAAGGGAAATAATCCTCCATAGCCGCGAGAACCTCCATAATTGTTATTGATTCCACCATTTAATTGACCTCCACATGAACAACCACCATTGTTGAATTGATTTCCATTATTATTGTATTGGTTTCCATTGTTGTTAAATTGGTTTCCATTATTGCTAAATCGGTATCCGCTAGTATTAGATCGATTTCCAGCGTTGTTTGATTGGATTCCATATCCAGATTGGTTTCCATTGTTGTTTAACTGGTTTCCGTTACACAAGTCGAATGGTTGGACTGGCGGGCACGATGATTGATTTTGATTGGAATGGCCACCGCAAGAACACGATTGATTTCCGTTGGAAGATCGATTTCCGTTGGAAGATCGATTTCCATTAGATCCACATGAACATGATTGATTTCCATTAGATTCTTCATTATAATTTTGCACTTGCAAATTTCCATTAGATCCACAACATAATCTGCGTCCACAACAACTTCCTGACATCTTATCTAAGAATAGACTACATTTATTTTTTTTATCATAGGGGAAAAATAACTATATTTTTATATTTTTGACATAAACGTTAATTCTATACTATCAAATATCATAACATCAAGCTTTAGAATGGCAGATCTTAATTTGACACTAGATACACTTTATAAAATAATCGATGAGTCTTTTCCGAACGAGTCAGATATGTCAGAAATTGACCGGGCCCGAAAAAGACTTGCTAACCAACTGCTCGACTTGATGGAAAATAATTTAACTGATGTGCAATCGATAGATCCGGTTTTAATTGTAAATAATCCTAAAATTTTGATCGGAGATGCGATTTTATGCGGAGAAATTTCAGGCGCAGATGGTGACCAATTTATTTGTGTAGACATCCCTCCAATCAATATTGGCATCAGTCTAACCAAGAGTGTACAAATGGCTATTAAAATGAAAAAACCAGAACTCATTCACCTATTAATCGATCGACAACTCGACTTATTTAAAATTAATCCTAAAATTATGATTCAGTGTATAGCAACCGAACAATTTGATTTGTTAGCGTCTTTGGTCCAGATTCGGGTGCCAATTAGCCACGAAAACTATCGATGTCTTTACAGTTTGGCAGCTAATGGAAATCTCGAGTTCGTTAATTTAATGGTTAATAGTTATGAATTTATCGATCCACCTTTCGAAGAAATTGTTTGCAAAATATGCATCCAGGCAATCATGAATAATCATACTAACATTCTTGAACATTATCTAACTCCAGATGCATTTCAAGGAGCTCCTGACATTATGTTAACATTTTTTCTGAATGGTATAGAGTATGGTCATTTAAATATCATTAGATTCTTTGTCGAAAATGGTATCAATATTCGGGCAAACGATTACCAAGCCGTTAAACGCACCATTGAACTTCGTAACAAAGAATTATTTGGATATTTTTATTTGATTGACAAATCTGTTGAGGAATTACTCACGTTACCAGAAAGAAAAATATTTTTGGAAGAAAATTTAACAGAAAAATTTTTCATCGGTTTGTCAAAATCATGTAGTATTTATTATGATGACATCTTGAGATCAGATCAATATTTTAAATGTGATAATAATATTCACTATTTTAGAGAATTGGCTTGGAAAGAATATATCAAACGTAAAGATAGTTGGACATGTCCACACTGTCGTTGTCCGGTTAGTCGAACTATTTATATCAATGAATAATTTAAATGAAATTAATTTATAAATTTTTATTCGCATTTAATTTATAAATTAACTCACTAATAATTAGTATAAAAATGAATCACAAAAAGACAAATCGCGCCCATTTAAATCCAGTATTAATGAAAGAGTTGGCCAATTTAGCATTTGTTGTTAATGGAGAAGTTTTAGGCTCTGATACCAATGCGATGATTATTTCGTTAGTCGAAGAATTCGATAAAATTAATGGCTCAAGTTCGAAACACAATTTGGAGATTTCACAGTTTTTCCGCGCTAATGTTAATGCTAATGCTAATGCTAATATTAAAACTAATAAATTTGATTGCGAAAATTGTGAATTGGTATTGAAATATATTAATTCGTCAGTTTGTTTATCTGATATGGTAATTGTTAAAGAATCTTTGAAATGCAATGCACATCGAGGTTCAATCAAATTTTACGTCAAGCAACAAAATGGTGATTGCTATCAATATACTCGAATTCATGTTGTCAGAGTGATGAGAACTAACACGTTACAACCATTTAAGGATTCGATTTATTTGAATCCGAAAGAACTGAGCAACATTGAGCAAGCAACATCATCGGCCCTAACCAAGGCCCAAACCGAAACGTTAAAATCAGCATTGGTTGGAGGTGCCATCAAATTTATCAATGATATCGATACCACCAAATCTAATCAACTAGTCGGAACCGTTGTTCAAGAAGCAACTAAGGCTGCTACCCAGTCACAACTAGAAAAAATGAATCCGGAACGCATCGCATTAGTAACACCCGACGAAACCATAATCCGCATTGCTGATGCGGTTGCTCGAACAATACCGACCAAATCCGAATCAATTCTGTTGGTACCGGGAAACAACCAAATTTTATTGGGTCCGAATAACTCTGGGACACAACCAACACAAATGACAATTTTTGATCAAGGTATTTCTTCATCCAAAATAATTCCTAGTGAAGCAGCAATTGATGTTACAGCTACCTTAGTTGTAGTTCCAACCAAAAATATTATTATGGATAAATCTACCAAAGTTGCAACTGTGCCTAAATCTGAATCTATTTTGAATGAATTAAATACTGCAGCTGTTGGTATTTTATCTTCTATCGATCGAGCTTTCAACAAACTCACACATACTACAATGGTTTCGGGCGAATCAGTCGTGACTCCAATTACTAATAAATTAAGTGTCATGACGAACCAACCACATTCTAATATTCAAGTCACAACTTTCCAAACATCAAATTCAAAAAATAGAGCCAATGCGAAATTAGAATCAATTACAACATCGGATAGTAAATTTTCCAAATTAGATTCGCTAACCGAAAGAGAAAAAGAAAAATCTATACTAAAAACATTTAAAAATCGAGGTGGACTTTATTAAAAAAATTGAATATTTAACACTCTGATCATAACAAATAATATAAAAGTCTAATAAAGTAAATCATTAATCATGGGAAACAAGTTGGGCTACAAAGAGCTTCCGTCAGAGCCATTATCACCAACAAATCTAGTAACACAGACTCCGACAGAAGGTCTGAATCCGAGTCCGAATCCGAATCCAAGTCCAAATCCGAGTCCGATGCCAGTACAACCAACACAAGTAATTGTTCAGAAGAATCTGCCCAAATACATACATCCACTCATTGAATTAGTTAACAAGAATTGTTCGGAGGTCGAAATGATATCAAACCTGCAAGCATTTTGCGGAAAGAATATTGTGGGAACCGATTCTGGAGGAAATCCAATTTATGAGGTAGTTGACCAAACAGAATATTTGGGTCCAGTTTTACAAGTATTTTCACACTGTGCTACAAACGGGAAAAAATCTGTAGTTGAGTGGTTACATAATAATTTTGTGCCGCTACAAGTTAGTTATGATAATAATTTTTGTTATTTTGAGTGTTTAAGATGGAAACATTATGGCATTGCCGATCTAATCGCCAGTCACGAAAGTTTTAATCCGTCGTTGCAAGTTCTAGAAAATTTTATATCGCGAAATAAATACGATCTGTTCAAACATGCAATGTCAAATCCGCATATTAGGGGAGATCTGAATACATACAGATTTACTTTTATGAACTACATCGATAACAACAATTATCAAGCCGTTAATCGACTTCTCCTAACAATTAAAATGAGATCGGTTGGCCAGCAAATTGAAATTATGGACCAAATTGATCCAAATCCCCGATTAGTTCAGATGCCAATACCGGTGTCTGTGTCGATGCCACCCAATGCCGACATTGATGCCGACATTAGTCCCGATAATAATGAAACACAACCAATCAACGTATCAATTGACGATACAATTCCGATCGAAGAATTCGATATGACCAAAACGATCGCCAACCAAAGCGAAATTGGAGCAGAATCTCCAATTTTGGCTCCAACATCTCAAGCAGAACCTGTTGATACAATAACAGAACCTGTCGCAGATTTAAAAATAGAAAATAATCAAATAGAATCCGAACCTGTTATCAATTCCGAACTTATAGAGCCCGAACTAGCTCAAAGTCCAACAACAGAACCGGATTCGAATAGAGAATTGAATGATAGCAATGATAGCAATGATAGCAATGATAGCAATGATAGCAATGAATGCCATTGATTTGTCACAAATTCTCATTTTTTTTGCTCAAAATGAATTGAAACATTGTTTAAATTCATTTTGTTAATTGTTCATTTAAAACGATATAAACCAATCTTTATTTATTATTTATATAAGAATGCCCAAAAACATATCCGAATCTAGCGAAACGAGCGATACAAAAGCAACATTTACTAAATTAATAGATGATGGCAAGTCTGAAATCAGATATATTTATCATATATCAGATATTCACATTCGTAATACCCAACGACACGACGAATACCGAAATGTATTCGGACGTTTATATGCCAAATTAAAATTATTAGTGGGAAAAAATCGGCGACAATCGATGATTGTGTTGACTGGAGACATAATGCATACTAAAACAGAACTAAGTCCAGAAGCGATTTCGATAGCATATCATTTTTTTAAGGAACTGAATGAAATTGCCACAGTCATACTAATTCCAGGAAATCATGATTGTAATTTGTCTAATAAGAGTAGACTAGATGCTCTAACTCCGATTGTTGAAGAAATTGGGAAATTAGATAGTTTTTATTATTTGAAGAATTCTGGAATATACCAATACCAAAATATTGTTTTTGGAGTTACGAGTGTATTTGATACCAGGCTAGTTTCTGCTAAAATGATACCTGTCGATATATGGTCTAGTATCAAAAGAAAATACAAATTCAAAATTGCTCTATATCATGGACCGGTACATGGTGCCAAAACTGATGTTGGGTACAGAATGAATTTGGACCAACTTTTGGTAGAAGATTTCCATGGTTATGATTATGTTATGCTGGGTGATATTCATAAATTTCAATATATGAATCGAAAGGAAACAATTGCATATTCCGGATCACTTATCCAACAATCACATGGAGAATCACTCAAACATCACGGAATATTAAAATGGGATTTATTTGATTCCGAATCAGAATTTATTGAAATACGAAATGACTATGGATTTGTCACCATCCACATAAAAGATGGCCAAATGATTCCAATGCAAAAAATTCCAAAAAAACCTCGGATCAGATTTATTTTAGAAAATACTAACCAAATACAGTATCAAGAAATTTTATCCAAATTGGAACAAGAATATCAAATTTGTGAAGTAGTCAAAGAATCAAATTTTAGAATCAGCCCCACATTATTTAGCAACAAAAAAAGTGGTAATGATGCGATTAATTCTAACTTGAACTCGAACTCTAACTCGAACTTGAATACTGACACTAATGCTGACAACATCACTAACAGCATTACTAATTTAAACCTTAACCAATTTGATATTGTCAAAAATTATTTAGAACAAAAGGGATATACTAAAGACGAAATATTTCGTTTAATCAAATTACATGCGGAAATACATCAAAAGAGTAACAAACAGATCAGCTCATCTAACTCATTTGTTAGTTCGAATGATGGCCAACGATGGAAATTGCTTGAACTTAGATTTACTAATACGTTTTCATATGGAAAAGATAATGTAATTGACTTCCGCACGTATGAACCCAATAAAATTATCGGGATTATGGCACCAAATCGCTACGGAAAATCAGCTATTCTTGATATCATACTATTTTGTCTATTTGACAAGTTTAGTCGGGCAGAGCGTCGGGATATTTTACATAAAAACGAAAAGTCTATGTACTGTTCTCTTTTACTTTCTATTGGTAGTCAGCAGTATTTAATTGAGAGAATTGGTCAACGGAGTAAAAATGGATTAACAGTTAAAATTGATGTAAATTTTTCTCTTATCAACAATAACAAAGGAAAAATAACCAAAGAAAATTTAAATGGAATTGATAAGAATGAAACTAATCGTAAAATTACAGAATTAGTTGGTAATTATAATGATTATCTGACAACATGCATCTTTCTCCAAAGAGATCGCAACTATAATTTCATTGATATGACACAATTACAAAAAAAAGAATATTTAAATGAAATTCTTAAATTAAATATATTCGATAATTGTTATAATTTTTCCAAGGACAAATTAAAGACACTGACAAATCAATTGAATGCCTTGGAATTCAGTATTAAAAATTTAAATATCGATCGTATCAAATCTAACATTAAAAATACTAATTTCAAATTGAAAAGTATGATTTTGCAAAAAAAAATGCTAATAGATAGTTTACAGTCCGAGTTAGAATTGATCATTGAATCGCTATCTGACAATCCAAAACCGTTGTATAATTCATTATCTTGTTATGATTTAAGTTCAGATTCTAAGATTTTGAAAAGCATCAACGATGTCAAAATCAAAATCACTTCATTAACTAATGAATTAACTGCTGCTAACTGTACACAAAACAATATATCAGCGCTGAAAACTAAACTTCTGAAATTAGAAGAAACTGACCGCATAGAAAATGATACACACAATATTCAATCACTAATCAAAGAAAAAGACCCCCTCTCCAAAAAAATAATAGCCATTCCAAAAAATCTAGACCAAAATTCGGATCAAAAAATTATCCAAACTATTGTCAACGACAAAGAAACAGCAACAAATCGTATCGATGCAATTGACCAATTATTGACTAATTACCACTCGTCAAACACAAACGATAAAATCAAACGCATCGATGAGCTAAAAGAAGAACGAATCAATTTGCGCCGATCGATCAAATCGATTGATGTTAACACAGAAACAAAATTATTTAAATTATTAACAGAGTCATCTCAGTATCAAAAAGAAATTATTTCCCGGTCAGACGATCTATTTAATGTTGAACAAAATATTACTGATGAAGAAAAAAAAATACTTGGTGTCATTATTTCAACAAAAAAATCATTTTCCAACCATGTTCAACGTTTGAACCAACTATTGACAAATTCAGACCAAAATCCGACCATTGCCAAAGCGATTCATATTAATAATAAGTGGTTAGCCAATTATGAAAAATGGACTAAAAATGCAGACGAAATTTTATCTGACAAACAATCAAATACTAACGAATTATTTAGTCTAACCGAGAACTCCACAAAAAATAAATATTTGTTACTTGATACGGCGATTGACTACTTCACGATTGACGACAATAAAAAAATTGAACAGCATATTTTATCAATTGAATCGGAATTAGACGCATTATCAGAATTTAAGAAAACCAAACAAGAATTTGACAATCTCCAAAATGAAAAAACAAATTTATTAGAAAAAGTTAAAATGCTTAATCAAAAAATAAATGATGCCGAATATTATTTTAGTCATGTCGAATCCAACAAAAAACTACGAGATAAAATTGATGCGATTCAAACCGAAATTGATTCCCGACTTAAATTACAAAATGAACGATCCGTAAAAATTCGGGCAATTCGAAATAGTATTGCTGCCATTGATCAAGTCAATGACAAACTAATGGAAGTCAAAAAATACACTTCGGACCTTAAGTTATTGGAAGAATACGACTCACTCAAAAAAATGGACAACAATTAAAAAAAAATTTGATGATGAAATTAATAAATTGGCGACTGAAATAGAAAAGGGTCAGGCGGAATTGGTAATATACAAAAAAGAACTTAATGAGTATTTGAATTTAAGATCTACCTACGATGAAAAATCAACCAAGGTAAACGATTACCAAAAGTATGTTAAAATGATGAATTCGGACGGTATTTCTTATGAAATAATAAAAAGATATCTTCCACTGATTGAGTCGGACATTAATTCAATACTTCATTCAATGGTTAATTTTAGTATCGAATTTGTATTTACCGACACTGACTCTTCAGAAGCAAAAACCAGATCGATTGATATTAACATTTGTCACCAAGATATTAAACCATGTAATGTTCAATTGGCATCTGGTTTTGAAAGATTTATTATTAATTTGGCTGTTAGAATGATTTTGAGCAGAATTTCAATCACATCCAAACCAAATTTTTTAATCATAGATGAAGGGTGGAGTTGCCTCGATGCAGAAAATATGAATAGTATTAATATCATCATGAACTATATCAAAACTCAGGCCGAACATATCATCATTATCAGTCATTTGGAAGAACCAAAAAATCAGGCCGACTACATTATTAACATTGACAAAATAAACAACTATAGTCATGTTCGACTTGACAAAAAGATGATTGCACCAAATCGAAGTCGCAAAACTAATCAAAAAAAATTGAACAAATAAATTATTTATTATAATAGGTGATAAGTAACCAATTATAATAACTAATTGACTTAATTAACAATGGTGCGGACTTATATTGATGTAGTCATTATTCGAAAAGTATTGCTTTCTAGCGGAATATCTAATAAATATCACAATCTCATTGTAACAAAACAATTAGATGCATGTACCAAATTTATTTATAACCACATTCACAAGTGGTCTCCATACCAAAATTTGGCGTCTAAATTTTTTAGCATGTTAAATAAATTTGGTACTACGAACGAAATCAAAGAAATGAGTGTTATTGCCTTTAATACCAAAATTAGCGAAAAATGTACAGATAAGAATATGCAACAATTCATTACTTACACTAAATACAATGCGCAAGATTTTTTTGCTAGTACATATATTGTAGATTTATGCCAAACTTCGATTCAAAATGTCATTGATTGTTTCAAACCATTTTCACTTGGAAATTCAATAAGACGTCCATATATATTAAATCAAATTTTGTGTGATCATCTTAATAAAATATTTACCAACTATATGCTTGTTAACATGGCATCATTATTGTATCAGCTCGAAATATTATTAAAATTAGGTGTGCAAAATTTTATCGAATATCAGAATCTAACACAAATTTTTCGGAAAAGCATTCTAGAAAATAAAGACATTGACGATATCTTGAATGATAACGAAAGTGATTTAGTCAAAACGTTAGAAGATTCGGAAGATGATTTTTCTGACGAAAGACGTGAATGTGTGAAAATTGTTTATGAAGAACTAAAAATCAGATACAATTTCATGACGACTTCAACGAATGATGATATCGTTGAATTTTGCAAGAACAAACCGGATTTTGAAGCACTAATTATGCCATATTGTCTCCAAATCAAACTAACATCAATAACATTATTTGGTCAAGTTATTGGTTTATCCAGAGCATATTTAACACCGCTAATGACATCAGACAAACATTCGGACAAAAATACGGCTAAATTGCGTGTTTCAATTACAAAATTTGGCGATAATCAGTTAATCATTGAAGTTTAAAAACTAACTATTGAAGTAAAAAATTTAATACTATTTTCGAAAAATATATTCGTTAATAGTATAAATATTAATGAATCAAATTGGTGGTTATGATAGTGACGATACTTCGCAATATAGCAGCTTCCATTCAAATGGCCAAGGATTTGTTGATCGATCGGCCGCGATGTTGGGAGGACACCGAGAACAAATTGGTAGAGATGCGGCGTATGATGATCTTCAGGATGAACTTAATCTAGATACAATGCGTCCAACCATGTTGTCTGACACTCGATCGCCCCCAAGACCTGATATGATGAATATGAGATCCGATGTGCTTCCCCTACGTTCACCACATTCAGCACAAATGCATCCAGCACAAATGCATCCAGCACAAATGCATCCAGCACAAATGCATCCACAACATCTAGCACAAATGCGCCAACATCTGAAACAAAGACACCCGGCACAAGCAACTCCATCCGGATGGAATTGGTCATGGAATGATTTGTATGCGAGTGGTCCGGTTGATACAGCAATGCGCCAAGCTATGGGCGGTGGAAATCTTCCGGCATACGTCAAATGGGATGATCATAAACCAATGCAAACTTGGGTATTCGCTATATATCTTATTATCATAATTATTGTCATTGTTTTGATTTGGAAATTGATTAAGAAACAAAAATATCACTATTAAACTACTTTCGATTTTATTTGTAAGATCAAAAGTAATAATAATAATAATAATCGCGAATTTTTTATGTTCGAATTCTCTAACGAAATATATAACGACACAATATATAATGAGTTCGAAGCCTAAACCAGATGCGATCGATACTAACGACAAACTGATTGCGTCGGAAAAAGAAAAGTTTTTTAGCGAAAGTAGTGATTCTAATGACAAGATATCTAAAGAGTCAGTGGCGGAATTCGAATTTGAATTAAATGATTCGGCTGACATCAATGAACCATCTGAGATGAGCAATGTCGATGTTAATGGTAATGGTAATGTTAATGATAATGATAATGTCAATGCCAACCAAACCGTAGTTGAACCCGAAGCTCCGGTCGAAAAGAAAAAGAGAGGAATGCCAAAGGCCATGTTAGCCAATCAGCAAAAATATCTTGAAGCTTTGGAAAAACAACAGAGAATGATAAAAACCAACAAAGAAAAAAGTGCCGGTAAAGAAATCGCCAAGCAAATCAAAACAAGTAAAGCGCCCGAATTAGTTATTCCAACTCAAGCGATTCAATCGGCCGAAACTCGTCGTGTCATTGTTTCGGGCAAAGTTAGATATATACCAATCAAAAATACTAAACCAATCGAAGCCGAGTGTATGGTAGATGATAATGATTTGAAAGATATTCCGATTTTTAAGAAAGATACCAACGGTGCCAACGGTGCCAAGAGTACCAATAATGTCATTAATGCCATTGATGCCATTAATATCAATAATGCAACCAATGCCAAAACTAATAATAAAGATACGATAGATGTTCCGAAAAGAATTCCGACAACTCTAAAACAAAAAATGGAAGCACACCAGGCATCAGTATCTAAAAAAGAACCATCTCGGCCTCCAAAAGGTTCAATTAGCGTCGAAAGTAAGGGTATTGGAAATACCAAGGTGCCAAGCAAATATGCCAAACAAATCGAAAATGATATTAAACGCCAAACTGAAAAGAACGTAAAGAACTTTGCCGATTTGAGACGATTAAAAGCTATTCAAAGTATAAACCAAGATACGGCTATCATTGACACAACTAAGGCTAGTGTCATCGAACTTCGGAAGTTGCGAATTGAGCAAAGAAAACACGAACAGGCCGTCGCGAAACAAACTGCGGTTGCAAATAAGAGAGAAAGTGCTATTCAAGAAATTCTTCGGAACGACAAAATGTCCAAATTCGCTAAAACAGTTGCAATCAAAAATTTGTCCGTTAATAGTCGAACTAGGAAAAACACAAAAACTCCCCAAATTGGAGCTAAATTGCAGATTTTGGCCACAACCCCACAAGCAGTAATTTAAAAAAAAATTGAAAAATAAAATATCTATTTAAAAACATAGTTATTTTAATAGTAATATTAGGGCTTGGTGTTAAAATGGCGACAACCAATTATTCGGAAAATTATGAAAATCAACAAAATTATGATTACAACAATTATAACAGTTATAACAATTACAATAATTACAACAATTACAACAATCACAACAATCACGACGATTACGAAGATAGTCTGGGATATGTCAACTCTAACAATTATGAAAACGTTAATAATTACAGATCTGATTGTGAAGAAGATTGTTTTGATGAAGGATTTTTTGACTATGTTGATCCAAACCGAATGAATCGGCATCATGTCGGAATTAGACATTTCATTGACGCCAGAGTACATGATCCGAATGTTGATGGTATGGGATGGAATGTGCAACATCGACAAGCCAAACAAGCTTACTTGGAATGGGTCAGTCGAATTAGAAATTTAAATCCGATGTGGAAAGATTTTAGAAGACCTCCTAGGGAAATAACAAAAGAACAGAGAATGCGAAATGGTGATGTGTACTTAGTTAAAAAACTCGTTTATCCGCGTGTACCGGGAATCAGAGTTGATGATGTTATTCTATCAGCCAAATTATTGTCAAATTCTAATACGGATCGTTCAAAAAATAATAACGCATCTAATACATCAGATTCAACAGAAAATCTCAGGAATAACGAACCTGGTGGCAAATTTTTTACCAAAAGAATGGGTCAATCGATTCAGCATTACCGATCCGAACTAAATATGACCCAAAGAGAACTCGCGGCCAAATTGAATGTTGATGCCAACACGATCAGAGATTTGGAAATGGGAGGTAAAGTTCGATACATTCCAGAAAGTAAATTTGTCAGAAATTTGGCAAAAGCAATCAAAGTCAAATCAATTAGATATCGAGAATAATCAAATAAAAATAATTCTAATAATATTACAACGTAAATTTATTAGAATAATTAATTAATCAATTAATCAATTAATCAATTAATTAATCAATTTGGTTCGGCGCTGAAAAAACTCCAAAAAGCTCTTCTGCCATCAAATTGTATATTTCGGCAGCCTGTTTTTCCGTTGGAATATTTTTGATTTCGTGTTTGATGCCATCTTTAACAATTAGTGCCGAATAATTATTCGAAGAGATTTTTCTAACACCTTTTTTATTTGAATTGGTAGTTTTATTAAAAGAATTCTCTTGTGGAGTTGCTAGTCTCAAATTTTCATCTGTATTATTTAATTTATCTCGATCAATATGATCTACGTACAAATTTGACGGAATTGTTTCACCATAAATTAATGTGTATACGAATCTATGCAATTGCATCTTTCCTAATTCATAGCTCATTGGATATCCGGCCTTACCCAAATACCAATCGTATTTTGACACTATTAACCACTTGTTGACAGATACTGATGTTAATAAATTTTCTTTCTTGGCTCTACCCTTTAGAGCAAACATAACAACATCATCAATAATATAAAATTCATGTCGAAGTTCAACAGCCATTGGTATTATTGAAGAAACTATTTTTATAATAATCTGATACTATCACTTGTTATTATATTAATTACTGTTATCTCTAGCAATAAAAAAATTGAAATAAAATCATTCTGTTAATATAAAGACAAGTTAATTTTAATACATCAAGACATCAATGCCTAGAGGAAAACCTGCCAGACCTGCTCCAAAGCGAAGGAGTAAAAAGGAAGACGAATCGGAGGAAGAAATCGAGGAAGAGAATCCCAAAAAGACGTCAAAAAAAACATCAAAAAGTTCGAGTTCAAATTCGAGTTCGCGTAGCAAGAAAGTTCAAAAAAGTGAAGATGAAGAAGAAGAGAGTCTGAGCGAACTAGAAATTGGAGATGCCGATGTTAATTATGATATGAATTCAAAAAACACGAATCATCAAATCGATGATGATGACGATGATGATGGAGAAATTATTTCAACACAACGCACCGACCGGTCAGATCGTATAGAGAGAGACAGACCAAAAATTGATTCTAAAATACCGATCGGACAACTTAAAACTGAAGATATTATTAGATATTTGATACAAACTGGCGAAGAAACACTTAATCCGAATCTCAAATTCGGAGCAGTTCGTTTGTTACAAGAATTAAGAGGAAGACGACCCAGAAATCGATTTGCCAATAATAATAATAACAATAATAATGGTAATCGATTTAATGGAGACCAGTACAATAATGGAAATAATAACAACGGCTCGAAAAGAAACAATTTTGGACCTAATCCGAATTACAGGGGCAGGGGTGGATTTGGTGGCCAGAGTCGGGGACGTGATTATGGACAAAATCACGGTCAGTCTCAGTCAAGGTCCGATGGATATCGCGGAAATGGAAATGAAAACAGTAATTCACATCGTGCTAGTTCACGAAATCAAAATTTTGAACCTGAAGAACTTTATGAATCGGATCAATGATTCATTAGTAATTAGTATTAGGAATAATTCAATTATTTTAAAAATCAAAATAACTGAATTAAAAATATCAATAAAAAATTGAAAAATTAAGTGTCTGGATATAAAAATATAGCTATTCACATATATAGGAAATTATATATACAATGAGTACTCCGGATCAGATTCATTCGAATAAATCGGAGCAAACCGAACAACAACAACAACAATTTGACCAAGCAGAATCAATCAAACCATTTTCTCCCCAGGCTGGAGCCAATCGGTTAGCCAAATTGTTACCAGAAATTTTCGATGTTTTTAATTCGGTACCGACCGAATATATTTTTGATATTTTTATTACTGATTTGGAATTGCGATGTCGTAATTTTGCAGAAAAACTTGATCCATTCGATTGTATCAGAATGTGGCATCAAGTTATTCTAAATTATTGCAAAGTTTTCAGACAAAAAAATTTTCAATCAAATCACAATAATAAAATCATAGAAATACCATTAGAATTTACCGATTATTTACAACAAGAACCAGTTTATGTTATCATACAAAATTTTATTGATGTGACGCAACAAAACGGATTCAAAGCCAAACAATCACTAAACGAAATCTTGGCATTAGACAATTATTCTCGTAAAGTAGCAAACAATCATGAAAATTCTTATAATTATTGGAGCACGCAATATCATAATTTTGTAGCACTATATCGAAAATGTTTAGGCCTCAGACCAATGAATAATAAAAATAAGAATAACCAAAATAACCAAAATAACCAAAATAACCAAAATAACCAAAATAACCAAAATAATCAGTTTGATCAGAATAGCCAGCATATCCAAAATAATTATGATGACCAAAACCAATCGCAAAATTCCCAAGCGAATTATCAAGCTGGACCGACTGTCCAAAAACAGTCTAACAAATATCAACCCAAAGCCAAATACAAACAAGAATATAACAAATATATTGAACGTACCAGTCAGCCAAAAAATTATGAACCAAGATCGTATCAAAATAATCAGAATAATCAGAATAATCAGAATAATCAGAATAATCGAAATAATTATAATGATCAAGATGATACCAATTCTTACCAGAATCGCGACCAATCAAATCAAAATCGTTACCAAAATAATCGATCAACCGATAATCAAAAATATGACCGAAACAATCAAAATCGTTACCAAAACAATCGATCGAATGACGATCAGAATCGAGGCCAAAATGGTCCAAATCGTTATCAAAATAATCGATTAAATGACAATCAATCAACAGACAATCAATCAACTAACACTCGATCAACTGACACTAAATCAAATGACAGTCGCGGCCAAAATGATCAAAATCGCTACCAAAACAATCGATCAAATGATAATCGTGAACAGAATTATGGCCAGAACAGTCAAAATCGCTATCAAAATAATCGATCAAATGATAACCATAATAATCGATCAAATGATAATCATAACCAAAACCAAGCTGGCCGTGGTCGAAGTCCAAATTCCGCACCAAAATATAATCCGAATGATGATTACTATCCTACTCTAGAACAATCTCAATCTCAATCTCAATCTCAAACTCAACCAGTACGTAATACATATGTGCGCGGATCATACCACCAAAATCAATAATTGTTTACCAATTCATTTAATTTTTAATCGATTAAAGTTAAATAAATTGAACATCTTTTCCTTGTTATAATTATATAGAATGTGGATCATTAGTCTTACCGAATTATTGGGTAACGAGCTAAATTATTATTGTTTTAATCCCTGTATGATTCAACATCAAAATATATACATGATGTCATATCGGATGATCAAATACGATCTACCAATGCGTTATCATCCATGGAAAATTTGGGATAATGCTTATAAATTTTTTATGGATCCGATGAAAGTAATGAGACTAAGATATAGAAATGATTTAGGAGATGCCATTAATATACCAATTAATAATAAAAATCGAATTCAACCCGTCGCAGAATTTGATTCGACCGGATTGGCATTTTTTTCATTTGATGGTACCAAATTCAACCTAATAACTAATATTAACAACATATTTGGCTCAGAATCAAATCAAGACGCTGTAATTGTTAGGGACACTGTTAGAAATAAAGACAGTTACTTGATTATGTACAACGTTTTTGAGGAAGTTAATGGCGTTACTAATGTTGTAATGAGATATAGAAAAATGATTATTAGTGATGACCAAATTGCCCTTTCAAAAGAGAAATACATGTTTGATACCAGATATAAGCAATACGACAAACATTGTATTTTTGATCCGAATCGAAATATTCTTTACGATTTGAATGGTAAATTTAGTGTCATCATTAATAACAAATTAACACACTTCGCTTCTCCAAAGATACAAAAATTGATTTCTCATTATGGCCAAAATAATATTTTTATTTCTCTGAGTTCGCCACCGATTCCATTTAAATCTAATTTAATGTTGGCCGTTGGTCATATAAAAATCAGGTACAAAGAATTGTTGAATGTTCCGCCATTCAACGATTTTTTGTCAATAATCAATTTTGATTTGATTTGTAAACACGGAACATATATGTATTTCATGTTTCTTTACCTGTATGACCAAAATTATAATATTATCTCCGTGTCAAATCCATTCATTCCGACACATAATCAAAATCATTTACCATTTGTGCTCGTTTTCCCGGCTGGTTTGTGTAGAGTTAATAATAAAATTGCAATTAGTTATGGGGAGGGAGATTGTCGTTGCAAAATATTATTACTAACTGTAACCGAAATAAATAGTTTATTGGTTAATGATTTCGATTTAGGATTTTATTTTTTAACCAATCGATATAAAATTCAACATTATGGATATTTTAACAATTTTAATGTTGGTGATGACGCATTTATATATGTTTTTAAGTATCTACAAAAAAAATACTATCCATATGCAGAATTAACTTTTACAGATACACGCATAATCGAAAACGATCTCACACCAGATCGAACTGACATCATTATTGCTGGAGGTGGTGATATCATCAATCCATATTTTATGTCTGATTTGTCTAATGAAAGATCTGTACTAATTGCTGCCGGAGTCGGCATTCCATATTTATCAAATACAAAATTATTGGAGAAGTTTGATAATATTATTATCAGAAATCCTCGCGATTATAATTCTCTAAAACTAAAATATCCCAACATGAAATACTACCCAGATTTGGCATTTTTGTTACCAAAAATTATAGATAATAAATCTTTGGATTTGACCAATTCAACTAATTCAACTAATTCAACTAATTCGACGAATTCGACTAATTCAACTAATTTGACTAATTTAACAAATTCAAATGGAAAAAAATTCAAGATCGGATTAATTTTGACTCGGACATATTATAATCCATTATATGTTCAATTGTACGAAAATTTTGTGGCCGAAATGGTAAAATTTGTTCATAAAATTACTAGTGTTGGAAACACGATTCATCTAATTCCATTCGGAACAAATTCCACAAAACCACAAGAAAACGATCTTTTGATTATCGAAGATATCAAAAAACATTTTCGTAATGAACCCAATATCGTTGTTGAATTTGATACCAGTTCAAATACTGGCATTAATCTTAGCGATAATGTCGAATTAATTTATAAAAAAATATCAGAAATGAATTTCAACATTTGTTCTAGATTTCATTCTCACATATTTAGTACAATTCATTGTGTACCATTCGTATCATTGACATGTGGAAGAAAATGTATAGAATATATGCAAGATATTAATATGATTGATTATGTTTACAGGTTAGAAACAAATGAAATAGATTTACCAATTAATTTCAATGGCATGGCTTTCTTTAAATTTGTCTGTGATAAAATAAATTGTCGTTTTGAAATAAAAAACAAACTCATTAGTTATATGGATAAATACAGTTGCTTGATGAATGATTTTGAGGAATATTGGAAAGAGTTGATTTATTCTAAATTATCCAAACCATTGAATGGCATCAAACTGGTACCAAAAATATTATCAACCGATAACCATCTGGCACTGACAATCTCGAATTCGTACACAGTTTCAGACTCTAATACTAATTCTGACTCTAATACTAATTCTGACTCTAATACTAATTCTAACTCTAATACTAATTCTGACTCTAATACTAATTCTGACTCTAATACTAATTCTGACTCTAATACTAATTCTTACTCTCAGTCATGGTCATACTCTGAATCTGATAGTGAATTTAGCTCATATACGACATCTAGCTCATATTCCGATATTTAACTGTTGACAAATATAAATTTAAAAAATTGTACACTTATAATATAATACAATATGACAAGTGTTCCGACAACGCCCCTAATTTCAATTTATTTAACTGACCAAAATAATTTACATATCGTAATTAATACGGGATCGACCAGCCAGACACTGTCGCTAAATAATACATCGCCATCAAATGATACATTAGTACCAAATAATAATTCATCCAGTACCATTGAACAACCATCACAACTGAACGAATCTATTTCTGATAGTCATGAAAATATTCAAGACCAACGATCTGATCGACCAGATCGACCAAATCGCCATCATCGCCATCATCGCCACAATCGCCCAGATCGCCCAGATCGCCATCATCGTCGTCATCATCATCATCATCATTCACCCCCTCCAATTATCTCGGAAATAGAAACGAAAGTAGAAATGATATCAAAACTTGTATCAGAAATAGAATCCGAATTAGAATCTGAATCTGTATCTGAATCACGAGCACAAACACTATCGCTAATCGGATTACTACCACAGTCACCTCCTCCGATTATTTCCGAAATAGAAGCAAAAGTAGTAATAATATCGGAATTAATATCCGAAATCGAATCAGAATTGAAATCAGAACTCGGATCTCAAGCACAAATCCAAACCCAACCTCAATTACAATTACAATCGGAAAGTGTTGAACGAAATTATCCGCATCATAATCGCAGCAATCGACGCCATCGACATAATCATCGTTCGCCAATCATCACAGAAATTGAAACAAAAGTAGAAATGATATCAAAACTCATATCAGAAATCGAATCGGAATTAAAATCTGAATTTAAATCTCAATCTCTATCTCTACCACAATCACCACCGCCAATTATTTCCGAAATTGAAACAAAAGTAGAAATCATATCGAAACTTCTAGCAAAAATCGAATCAGAATTAAAATTAGAATTTAGGTCGTAATTACAATTAAAACAATTAAAAATAATTAGGATCATCCGATTATCTATAATAGATAATTTTACATGGTCAAATGTAAAATTATCTATTCATTTATTAATAGACGATAACTAAATGTCGAATTCAGTATATCCTGATGTTGATGATGACGATTTTTACGAATTCGTTAATAAAAAATATTCTAAGTATAAAATACCCAAAACTAAGAAAACACTCAAGGAAATTTGTTTTCCGACTAAGTATGAATTTCAAATACCACAAAAATTTTTGGCCGAATTTATTAATCCAAAGACTCCCTATACCGGAATCTTAGTTTATCACAGAATTGGTGCTGGCAAAACATGTGCCGCAATCAATATTGCAGAGAAATTTAAGAAAATTAAGAAAATTATGATTGTTCTACCTGCATCACTTAAGGGAAGTTTTAGATCTGAACTTCGTTCGCCATGTGCTGGAGAAAATTATTTGACAGATTCCGAACGGTCTCTTTTAAAACGATATCATCCATCCAGTAGGGAATATCAGGACATCATTAAAAAGTCTGATGCCCGTATTGATAAATACTACACCATTTATTCTTACAATAAATTTATTAATTTAATCCAAACTAATTCCCTTCGGCTCGGTAATACTCTGTTAATTATTGATGAAATACATAATATGATTAGCGAAACGGGAACATATTATGAAAATTTATACGATACAATTCACAATGCTCCCGACTCACTTAGATTAGTCATTATGTCGGCGACGCCGATCTTTGACAAACCAATCGAAATCGCATTAACCATGAATCTACTCCTTAGAGACGAACAGTTGCCAACCGGACACGAATTTATACGTGAATTTATGGATATTCGATACGTTAACAATACGCCACAATATGAAGTTAAAAATATGGACGAATTCAAAGAATATGTTCGTGGATTCGTATCATATTATAGAGGAGCTCCGCCACATGTGTTCCCCCAAACTGAGTTGCATTTGGTCCGAACTCGAATGTCAGACCGCCAAGAACGTTTGTACAAAAGAATTTTGGCTAAAGAAGCAAAAGTATCAACCATTCAAGACTATGTTAATGTTGATATTTCGAACAGTTTTTTTATTGGAACTAGAATGGTATCGAATTTTTTCTTTCCAAATGGAAAAATTGGTGCCGAGGGATTCGCTAGTCTAAAAGATCGTGATTTTAAATTGGATCGACTCCGGGAATTCTCGCCAAAATTTGCCAAAATTCTCCGCCGAATTAAAAAATGTGATGGAACCGTTTTTATTTATTCAAACTTCAAAGAATTCGGTGGAATTCGAACATTTGTCGAAGTTTTGAAACATCACGCTTTCAAAGATTATGAAACCCATGGTCCGGGTTCCAAACGGTTTGCCATTTGGTCTGGAGATCAAACAGCATCATATAAAGAAGAAGTCAAAGCCGTTTTTAATAACAAAAATAATTTTGACGCATCACAAATCAAAGTCATTCTGGGTAGTCCATCGATCAAAGAGGGAGTTTCTCTTTTGCGTGTCCAAGAAGTACATATCATCGAACCATACTGGAACAATTCAAAAGTTGCCCAAATTATTGGCCGGGCCATTCGCTACTGTTCGCACAAAGATGTTCCCAAAGAAAAACAGATTGTCAAAGTTTACATATATATGGCAGTTCATCCCAAGATTGATATGTCGGTCGACGAACATATCATGAAAATGGCCCAAACCAAAGAGCGAATCAATGGCCAATTTGAATTAGCTCTCAAAGAGGCTGCTATCGACTGCGAACTTTTCAAAAATGCTAATGTTTACCCTGGCGAAGATGATATCCAATGTGAAAAATAAAAAATAAAAATTGAAAATTTTATCACTTTAACGAGTCAAATCAAGCTAATCTCTAATTAAATGACATCATCAATCCCATTTTTAAGCAAAACACACAGTGATGCAATTTTGCGCTCGTTCAAATTCGGTAACAATCTCAACAAATTTGTCGCCGATCTAACCAACCAGAAATACACCGATATCGAAATTGAACTAGTCGATGAAACTTCATCAACATCAATCCGGATCAAAGTTCATCGAACAATTTTAGCGTTTGCGACCGACTATTTTGACAGACTCTTCCAGTACAATTCTGGATGTTCAACAATAACTTGTTTGGTTCCCGATGCAATTATTGCTAGTAACATCATTAAAAGTTTATACGGAATTTATCCCGACAACGAAATTAATTGGCCATCAATCTATCACGAAATAAAATGTCGCGACCAGTGGCTGCTACCAATTGATCTGAAGATGCTTTACGACGTTGTTGTGCCACCAGAATCTTACGACGAACTATTAGAAACAGTCGATCTTTTAAAAATCGATATTTTAAAAGATCATCTGTTGCTTGATTCCCTCAAAAGAAATCTGCCCATCAATTATAACCAAAATGATCTTCCGACCGAACTAATTACTGAATGGAAAGTTAATCAGCCAACCATTGTTGTTTCAATGGGTTTTGTTGTTAAATTTATCAATATTTATACCAAAAAAGTTATTTTGGATTTAAAAATTAGCGATGGTTGTTACAGTTTTGTGATATCACAAAATCAACGTCAATTTTTACTGTTTGAACGTTATGACAGCATAAATTATTTTGGTGATACACAAGATTTATCATCGTTTAGCTTGGACAACGGTGGAATTTCAAAATTGGTTACCAATGGCAAATCATACAACAAACTTGTCGCTATATCTCCTAATGGCAAATATTACATTGTAGCCAGGACAAACAACCTCTTAGATAATATTAGTACCATTTGTTTGTATGAATTTCCAGACACGATACAATGGAAAACAACTATCAACCATTGCGACCAACTAATTTCGATCGCATTCACAATCGATAACAAAAAGATCGTTTTTGGTTGTGCCAAAAGAATGGGTTATTCCATATTGGTTTTTGATACCGAAACCGGAACATTCGCCGAATCGTTAGTCAATACCAAAATTAGTTCTATCATACCCTCTAACTCAGATGCTGATATGTGTGGTTGTCTCGTTGGCGATGCGAATGTTATTAGTTTAGTCAATATCAAATCCAAACCTGTTATCTGTGATATTAATCGCGTCATTACATCAAAATTGATACGCAACGGACCAAAAGCCGGCCAAATTGCCTATGTTACTGATGATGGAGTTTCGATATTCGATGTTGTAGCTAACGAAATCAAAACAATCGCTATCGAAAAATCTAAATATATTGTAGATTTTTCGTTCAATTCTAATAATATTTTGGTACAAACGACCAAAATTTTTTCTGTTATTGATATCGATACTGCAGAATGTAAAATGAGTTACGATGTCACGAAAGAATTATCGATGGGGTTGATTTTGGGATACTATTGATACTATTGATACTATTGATACGATCAATACGATTGGTCCAAAGATAAAAAATTGAATAATTATTTATCTTGGTACAATTTTATTGTTTGAGTTGGGCACAATACGATGAATCAATCCCTAATTGCAAAGTTCGCCACTTATTTAAATGATCAGCGTCATATTGATGTTGACATTTCACTTGATGATGGAATTAATCTAGAAAAAATAGTTGCACATAAAATAGTTTTAGCAGCAAATTCAGATTTTTTTGATCGATTATTCGATTTTAACAAATCACAAAATACGTTTACAATCAAAGTTCCTAGTGCCAAATGTGCCATTACTATTATTAAAAAATTTTATGGCCAAAATATACAGTTGACTAACTATTTGGATATTTTCAATTTGATCAAATGTCAGCATTTATGGATGTTGCCAATCAATATCGAAGAGTTGTACGATATTATCGTACCACCTACAGCATACGATTTATTATTAGAAGTAGTTGACATGTTAGATATTGATGTATTAGAAAATTGTCAATTGATTCGATGTTTAGAAACAAATCGGCCAACTAACTATGATCAATCAAGTTTGGCTCCAGAATTAGTGGCAGAATGGAATAAAAAAACATATACAATCGTTTTGTATGATTATGGTATTTGTTTTGTTAATTCATATATTAAAAAAAATATTTATAGTTTTTCGGTGAATGAATACTACAAAATGATACTTTTATCGCATAATAAACAATTCGCAATTTTGATATACAAACTGGAGCATCGTATTATATATCCATATCAATCGAAAATAACAAAGTTACACACTAAGCCAGAATATAGAATTAAATTGATGGTAATATCGCCAAATGATCAATATGTTACAACATGTGAAACAGAATATATCGAATGTGTTAGTCAATACGATTTGTCGACTAATCAACAATTATGGCAATACGTGCCCAAATGGCCCGACGACGAACACGTTTGCGAAATATGTTATTCTCCCGACGGAAATCAAATTTTTATTTATATCGTAACATCGAACAAAATTGTTATTTTGAATACATTTTCTGGCGAGACTATTAACAGCTTCAAATTTGAATCAAAAATTATTTTATATGACATAATTATCAATCCAACTAATGCCAACAAATTTATTATTCGTCGAGCATTATCGCTCATCGAAATCGATACATCGAATTTAACAAAGTCTGCTTCACATCCAACTATAATTTCTGCAAACGATGAAAAGATTCTATATAAAAGACAGAGTTCCGAATCATATTTAGCAGTATACAATTTTGACGGGACCAATATCGCATTTGTTGACAATAATAAAATTTTAATTTGTGATATATCTAGTGGTACAACGAATGTGGTTTATAAAAAATTAGAATGTAATAATCAAATAATTAAATTATCTTTTTCTTTAGACAATAAACAAATTTTATTTAATACATCCAAATGTTGTTATGTTTTAGATTTAGAAACGAATCAATGTGAAGAAGTATATTTGTCCAATGCCAAAATCTATGAATTTTATGAAAATATCAAATAAAAAATTGAAAAATTATTTATCTTGATACGCTGAATAATATTTTAATTAGCTAAGATGAACCCAACATCAATTGTCAAATTAGTTACTAATCTAGAAAACAAAAATTATACTGATGTTGTATTAGAACTTGTAGATCAATCAACTATTATTGAAATTGCCGCACATAAAATAATTTTGGCATCAAATTCCGATTTCTTCGATACCATGTTTAAGTTCAACAAAAAAACTATTCACAAACTCAAAGTTTGTGATGCTAAATGCGCTGTTGACATCATTAAGAGTTTTTATGGAATCAAATTTGATGGTAACTATTCACACACACTAAATATGATGAAATGTCGCCACCAGTGGATGCTTCCGATCGATATCAAATTATTGTACCAAATAAAAGTTCCGCATACCGATTATGATTTGTTATTGGATGTTGTTAGTATGTTAGATACTGATTTATTAACGGACCGGCATTTGTCGGAAGCTCTTCGAATGAATTTGCCACCAAAATATGATACATCATCGCTTCCAATCGAATTAGTGACAGAATGGAACAAATATCGACATACGATTATTGTTAGAACGAACACAACGATTAAATTTATTGGTGCATATTTAATGAACACGATTTTTGAATTAGAGACGCGAGCATACTCACCTAAAATGACATTATCACCAGATCGGCAATTCGTCGTATGGAATAATAACTCCGAATGTAAGCTCATACACTTAAATACAATGCAAATCGACGATTTTCATATTCGGATGGCTGCTGATGAAATTGTGATATCACCAAATAACAAATATTTCATTTCCAGAGCTTATTATGGATGGGATCTAAGTATTAGATTGTATGATGTTATTAGCAAAAATGAAATATGGTCAATTTATACCGATTCATCAATGTGTTTCACTTCGGATAGTACAAAAATTATTATTTATCAAAATTGTAATCGGGTAATAAGAATTGTAGATGTTGAAACAGGTAAAATTTTAAAAGAATATCCGTATCCCGATGTTAATGTCAAATATATGGTTTTGGATTCGATGATACCAAATCCAAAATTTCCCAACAAATTTGCATGCATTTTAAAATCGAATCCAAATAATACGTGTGGAACATTATTTGAATTTGAATTTGATATCGAAATTAATGCAAATATAATTTGCGGACTAGGTCATCTATGTAAAAATAAAATTGCATATTCACCAGATGGAAAATCAATTGCATTTATTTCGCATGGTCTATCTATTTGGAATACATCAAATGTAATTACATTTACTACTCAGAAATTTATTGGCAAATCCATTTGCTCACTTTTATTTGGCCCAGATAACAACACAATTTTGGTTAATACCGGTCGTCAATGTTATATTCTTGATGTGATATCTCGTGAATCAAATCGAATACTCAAATTACAATCGGGAATTGATAAGATTGTTAATTTCTATTAATCAACCAATAAATTTTTCAATTTATTGGTTGATTAAACTATGTTTTTTGATTTAGAAACGAATCAATGTGATGAAGTATATTTGCCCAATGCCAAAATCTATAAATTTTATGAAAATATCAAATAAAAAATTGAAAAACTATTTATCTTGATACTCTAAATAATATTTTAATTAGTCAAAGATGGACCCAACACCAATCGCCAGACTAGCTGCTGATCTGGAAAACAAAAATTACACAGATGTTGTACTAAAACTTGTGGATGGATCGACCATTATTGAATTCGTCGCACATAAAAATATTTTGGCATCAAATTCCGATTTCTTCGATACCATGTTTAAGTTCAACAAAAAAACTATTTACGAACTCAAAGTTTGCGATGCTAAATGCGCTGTTGACATCATTAAGAGTTTTTATAAAATCAAATCTGATGGTAACTATTTGCACACACTAAATACTATCAAATGTTGCCACCAGTGGATGCTTTCGATCGATATTAAATCATTATACCAAATAAAAGTTCCGCATACTGATTACGATTTGTTATTGGAAGTTGTTAGCATGTTAGATGTTGATTTATTAACAGACCGACATCTATCGGAATCTCTTCGAAGAAACTTGCCACCAAAATATGATACAACATCGTTTCCGACCGAATTAGTGTCAGAATGGAATATGCATCGATATATAATTATTGTTGAAACAAACAAAATTATAAAATTTATTGATGCGTATTTAATGATTACTATTTTTGAATTAAACCCGGTAATAGATAAATATCAAAAGCATAAATACAAAATAATACAATCACCGGATCGACAATTCGTTATATGTAATAATGTATGTGGAAATAAGATCATACGCTTAAATACAATGCAAATCGACGATTTTCATCTTTGTTCACCAGCAGATGATATTTTAATATCGCCAAATAATAAATATTTCATTTCCAAAATTCGTTCTGGATGGAATACAAATATTAAATTGTATGATTTTATTAGCAAAAATGAAATATGGTCATTTATTGATTACAATTCAAAAATATGTTTCACTTCGGACAGTAAAAAAATTATTATTTGTCAAAATCATAATCAAGTAATAAAAATTTTAGATATCGATTCTGCGAATGTTTTAAAAGAATATCCATATATTGGGTGTACATTTTTGGATTCGGTGATTCCAAATCCAAAAAATTTTAACAAATTTGCATGTGTTTTGAAATTGGATCCAAATCAATCTCTTGGTAGGATAATTGAATTTGAATTTGATATCGAAACTAGCATAAATATAACCGGCGAAACCGTCTTTCCATCCAAAAGTAAAATTGCATACACATCGGATGGAAAAACAATCGCATTTATTTCGGATGGTTTGTATATTTGGAATATATTGATCTCGTCTTCAGTTAATGAAAGAAATGCCATCACTCTAATCACTCCGAAATTCAATAATAAAGACATTCACTCACTTAAATTTGGCCCAGATAACAAAACAATTTTAATTAATACTGATCGTGTTTGTTATATTGTTGATGTAATAACCGGCAAATCAAACCGAATATTTAAAGGAAAATCGAAATGTGAATATGTTATCGATTTCTGTTAATCAACCAAAAAATTGAAAAATTTATTGGTTGATTATCTTATTTGATTAACGACTAAAAAATAACCGATGCCAGCAATATTGATTTCTGAATTAGCTGCTGATCTCGAAGCCAAAATATACACCGATGTCATTTTAAAATTTATCGACAACACAATTATCAAAGAAATTCACGCCCACAAAATAATTTTGGCATACAGTTCTGACTTCTTTCATACTATGTTTAAATTTAATAAACAAACTACTTACGAATTAAATGTACCAAATGCTAATTGTGCGATTGATATTATTAAAAGTTTCTATGATATTCCAATCGAATCCACATCCGAACAAATTTTAAATACCATGAAATGTCGACATCAGTGGATGTTGCCAATCAATGTTGAAAAGTTATATGATATTGATGTATTACACGAAACATACGATTTGTTACTAGAAGTGGTTGATATGTTAGACATTAATGTACTAGATGATCATCGATTGGTTCGATGTTTACAAACAAATTTGCCGCCCAATTATGATCGGTCAAGTTTGGCTTTAGAATTGGTGGCCGAATGGGATAAAAATAACTATGTGGTTGTCCAGTATAATTATGACTTTATTGATCCGTATACAAAAAATGTTATTTATAGCATTGATGATAAATACATAAACATATATCTGTCACATAATAAAAAATTTGCCATACTCATACATAAATGTAAAACCAAATATCGCATCATATATCCACTTACATCAACAAAAATTAAAATTAAAACAAAACCTGTTCGAAATATTCAATCAATCATATTGTCTCCTAATGATCAATATATCGTAACATATGAGATTGGTTATATGAACTATATATGCAAATATAGTGCAGATACGGGCGTAGAAATATGGAATTATGGGATGGGTGGTTTCGGTCAAAACAAAATCGTGACAATGTGCTATTCATCGAATAATAATTGGATCGTTATTTACATCAAAAAAATAAATAAAATAATTGTTTTAAATGGATTTTCAAGTATGATAGTGAATAGTTTTAGTCTCAAATTTGAAACAAACGCAAATTTGGTTAACATAGTTGCCGATCCTATTTGTCCCAATAAATTTATTGCCGTTAATCAGCCGGAGTCACGTTTGTATTCGCATCGATCATTAATAGAAATCGATGTATCAACTGGTACATTTACAGTTCTTTTTAAATCTCCGACACTGGGAGACGCAATAGCATATCAATCGGATGGCGCGAAACTTGCATTTATTGATGGAATTAAAATTTTGATATTAGAAGTATCCAGTGGTAAAATTGATGCTGTTTACGATGACTTGGTACGTTACAATACAATCAATAAATTATCTTTTTCCCTAAATAATAAACAAATTTTATTTAATACCGATTCAGATTGTTTTGTTTTAGATGTAAAAACAAAACAGTGTGAAAAAATATATTCCGAAGAATATGATACAATTTGTGAATTTTTTGAAAATACCAAATAAATTAATACAACAAAAATCAACCAAAAAATTGAAATAACCTTAGAAATTTGGAAGCATATCTTAAATGCACTCTTAAAAAAATGTATTTAAATATACGATTTTTTTCCAATTTGTATATATAGGATATACATGCCTATTATTAGTAATATTATATTTAACCCACATATTAAAAAATTATTATCAAAACCATCAACGGAAATTTTAATTAAAAGAATAGAGGAAAACGTCCAAGTATTATCTCCTGACAAAAATCTTGCCCATCAAAGAAATGTAAAATATACACTAACAGATTATGTTATCGAAATAATCGATGTTCTTAGATTTCATTTTTCTTGGAATAATTATTCAAAAAACATGAATGGAAACACTCTAAGAAAAAATATTTTGAATGGATTAAATTCGAAGTTAATGAATACGTTTATAAAAAATCATTGATTAATACACGAAAACTATTTGTATAACTAAAGAATTAAAATATTAATCTGTCGATTCTACTTTCGCTGAAGATAAAAATAATACAAATGAATTAGGATATAGCGGAATTTACAAACATAGAAAAAGTGACACTTATCAAGGTATTAGCGTCAATACAATCATCACTACGAATGGAATTTCCATAAGTGTAAATATCAAACCTGCTAATAGATATGATAGTTCGATATTACCAGAATTACTTAATAATTTAACTATTGATTATAATACCAAAAAATATAAGAATCATAATCGTTTTAATCAATATTTTTCAAGAGATCCTGGATATGATTCAAAAGAAAATTTTAATTGACGAAACTAGTTATGTTCCAATAATTAAACAAAAACTACAAAAAATATCAAGAATAAAAAATTAATACGAAAAATGTATCATGCGCATAAAAAAATCTATTAGAAACACATGAAAAATAAAAATTATCACTATTGGATTAAAAAATTCGTCAAAAATCAATTATTTTACTATTGGAAATTTCTATTGTTATCAATAGGAGAATCGTATTATTAAAGCATATCTGTTTCTATTAAACAGATACGCTTAGAATTCTGAACATTAGTTAAATACGCTCTCGTAAAAAAATATAAAATAAATTTGACAATTTTTACGATGCGTAACAAAATGATATAAAGAAATCCCGTTATCTCACACTATTATAATTTGTCCCAATGTCGAGTAATCGCTCGAAAAAAAGGAATGCAACAAAAAAAGCCAAAAAAAAGCTTCGCAAATTCGAACGATCATACATGGTAACCGAAAAAAATTCCCTAAAAAATATACTTAAAGTAGCTAATAAAGATGAACTTACGAATATAATAATGGATGCCGTTCAGAGAACTAATCAAATAGTAATCCATACATATCAATTTATCAAAGCATATTTATTATATCTGTACGATTACAAATTAAATCATCCCAAAAAAAATATTGTAGTTCCCACAATAAATCAACAATTAATTCTGAACATCATGAATATTGTTTCAATTAAAAATGAAAATAGTGGAGCAAAACCTTTGAATAATACTTTAACACAATCTCTTCAAGATTTTTTTGAAAAAAAATATTCTACAACTCTAGCAGACGCGCTTCCATCAAGGGACTCTCTGAGATATATTCTGCAATATGAAGCAGTCGATATTGTTAAAAATATAAGCACAAATATCAAAGAACATTTTATGTCACATCTACACAATTACATTAGAATACATTACAGTTTCGACAAACAAATTGACAAAATCAAAAATGACGATAAAATAACCGATGCTCATAAGAAAATATCAATTGCAGAAATACATGATACATGGCATAGAATAGTTCAAGATGTTACTAATGTTGCCGATGGAACGATTTATTCTGAACCCGAATATTATGATGATATCATAAAATTCAAAAAGAAATTTCTTCCAGAAAAAGAATCATTCGCCAAAAAATCTGTTTATTATGATGTTAAAGCACATCCTTTTGATTATATTTTTAATATGATAACGATCAATCGTGCGATGAATGTCATTAATGATAAAATTATAAGAGATTGTGGAGAAGATGAAAAGCCGAAGTTATACAAACTTTTTAATATTGTACCATTAAGAACTGAGATTATTCCCAAATATATTACGATTGATACTTCTGCATTTATTACTCTTTTTCCAGTATCAAAAAAGGGAGAAATGTACAAAAATCTTGCTTTTTACAAAAATCGAATATGGAGTAGATTTGTCCATACAAACAAAAGAGTTTTCAAGAAGAAAGGTTTCAAATTTAGTAGTATGATAAAGACAGATGGAGTAGGAGTATCTATTCTGTTTGCACAAACTGATAAAAGAGGAAAAATAATAGATCCACCAACCAGAATGGAAGAGAAACTCTTCGAAGAAACTACCGGAATTAAATATATTGAAGATGTCAATCTAACTAGTATGAAACACATGCAATTCGTAGCAGGAGATCCAGGAAAAACAGATTTACTGTCATTTATAAAAGAAGATCCGAAAACTGGAGAATTTGTTACGCATCAGTTCACACTTTCACAGAGAAACAAAGATACTAAACATGATAAATATAATAATATAAGGAATGCTATAAATGATTATCGGATTGGAAGAAGGACTGTCAAAGAAATAGAAGAATCATTATCTCTTTGTAATTCCAAAACATGCGATCAGGTCGAATTTTTAGTGTATTTAGAAAACAAAAATAGGGTAAATTCTAAGTTATTCAATCATTATGGCCAAAATGTATTTAGAAAACTCAGATTTAATTCTCATATTAATCGAAGAAGAAGTGAAGATAATATGGTCAACGGATTCAGAAAGAAAATGGGATCTCCAGAAAAAGTAATTGTAGTACTAGGAGATTATTCAGCGAGTACATTGAAAGGAACGCAAGCTGCTCCAACTGTTCATTGGAGAAAAGTTTTTAAAAGACATAGATACAAGGTTTTCTTAATTCGGGAACATAACACATCTAAAATGTGTAGCTGTTGTTCTAGAAAAGGTAAAGAAAATCAAGTCGAAAATTTTGTAGAACGCAAGCATTCCAAAAATAAAGAGAAGCGGAAAAAAAAACGGGAATATGAAAAAAAGTCCGGCAAGAAAAGTCTGGTATGGAAATTGGTTAGATGTAAAGTCTGCAAATCGATCCATAATAGAGACTCGAATGCCGGTAAGAATATGCTTACGATTATTAAATCTTTGCGAAGGGGTACGGGTAGACCCAAAATGTTTGAATGTAATAAACGATTCGGAGTAAACGCTATTAAAAAATCCACTCGGAAATCTTCAACAAAAAAACAAGCAAAGAAATAATACTCATTATTTAACAGCACCAGACTTGTTCGTAAACGGTGTTGTTTTCACATATTTTAACAGAAATGTTAAAGCAGAATGTTATTCAATAAACTTTTCGGAAAATGGCCAAGTATTATGGCACTTTTTTGATACTAAATATCACCTCGTCCAAATCGGAAATTGTAAATCTTATTTTGTGCAATAAAATATGTAATATTATTATACAAAATGAATCACTATGATATTTATATACTTTTTAATAAAATATCTACCCTCAAAATAAAAAATGGCAAACAATTATGGCAATTGGTGACTAATCAGTCTATCACCAAAATTAAATATTCATCCAATGGAAAATATATTGTTTATTATGAGCACTATCTCGAAATCAATATTTTAGATGCGATGACCGGAGAAAAAATACGAGCTATCAAATTACATCAAACTGAAAAATCAATTCAAAATATATCGGTATCAGATAATTTGCTGTATGTCCACTTTAAAAATCTTTTACTCAATCACACTGAAATTGGTATTTGGAAAATTGATACCGGCGAATATGTCAAATCGTTTAATTGGTCGGCCAAATTAATATATTTCGCACATCACCAAAATGATGAAATCTTAATATTTGCACTTGAGGATAATTATGGCACACCAATTACTGCATTTGATATCAATGCCGAAGTAGAAATTAATCGAATTATTATTTGTTCACACATTTCCGATATTAAATTTATTGCGAATCGAACTGTAATAGTTCAAACTAATGAAGGATTATTTGAGTGGGAGATACAAAACAAACAAGTTAAACGAATTATTAATTCAACACATATTGAAGGATTTTGCGAATTGAATCATTTGTGAATCAAACAAAAAATTGAAAAATTTTTTGTTTGATAGTCCCAATTAAAGAAAATTATAAATAGTTTTGAATAAGCATGAAAGAAGATTTCGATGTTAAAATTGAATTCATTGATGATACTAAATCAGTCATCGCTGATCTTTCTCGTTGTAAGCTGGTAGCAATTCCCTTTTTTGACGCACTATTTAAGTTCAAAAAATTGGATTTTTATCAACAAACAGTTCCCAATGTCGATTGTGCATTGGACATTGTTCGGAGTTTCCATGGTCATGATTTTCTCGCAAAAAGATGGTCGAGTAATTTGTGCTACGTTGAATGTTTAGACTATTTTGGATTGGAAGTCGGACGTTCCATGTACTATTCGATAACAGTTGATCCAGACGAATTTAATTTTTTTTTAATCATGGTAGAAAATATGTTTCAATCGTGGGAAAGTGTTGTAGCCGATGATGCGATGGTTAGATGCATTCGACATAATTTGTCGGCAGGTTTAGATCTAAATATGTTGCATCCAGTTTTGATCACTAAATTAAAAAATCCACAACGTTTTGTTTTTTACAAAAATGCCACTCAAATTAATTTTGTTGATGTTGATACTAAGCGCCAAATTAAAACTTTCGATGAATATTATAATAGTCATCTACATCTATCAGAAAATGACCAGTTCTTATGCATGTTTGAAAATGATCAATGTCGCATCATTGAATGTTCAAATTTTAAAATAACTTTTTTGACGATTGACGTGCTCATGATTAAAAAAATAATTTTCCATCCAGATAAATCTCACATCATATGCGAAGGATACAATCAGCGAAAAAAATATTTAAATTGTTACGAAATTTCAACAAATAAAAAAATTTGGAGCGTGCCGTTTGGATACATACTAAGTATAATTAAATACAGTTCGAACGGCAAATATTTGACTTGCGTTTATGATTATCACATTTTAGTAATTGATGCCACAACAGGTGCACAATTACAAACAATTGATACGCGCGTACAATTATTACAAAATGAACTGATTATTTCTCCCAACGATGCAATGTTATTGATTTATTCTACTAATCGAGACAAAAAATCAAGTGCAATAATTCTAAATATAATGACTGGTCGTCTAATAAAAGAAATTAATATGAAATATTCTGAGAGATATGCGCTATTTTCGCCCAATAGTACCTCGATAATTTTCATTGACGAATATGCAATCGTTTCGACCAATATTGAAACCGAAAAAATCGAATACCGAATTAAAATGCCAGAACATTGCTATGCTGACTATTATTCAATGGGTTTTAGTATTAAATACGCAAGATTCTTGTCTGGTGGCGAAACTCTGGTCATATTGTCAAGAAATAATGATTTGTTCACAGTTGATCTCGCATCACAAACAGTCAAAAAAGAATACGACCATAATATTAACGGTTATCATGATCTGCTCGGATATTGTGAATTGAATCATCTTTAAATCCAAAAAAATATAAATATAGTTTTTTGGATCAATTAAAAATTGAAAAAAATATTTGTTTGGATACCCATATCATCAATACGAAATATTCAATGCATCCAAATCAAATTATTACTTTAACAACACTAGTCGAAGATTTAGACAAACATATATATACCGATGTCAAAATTAATCTTATCGACGATACCACATCTATCATAATTGACTACCATCGAAATATTTTATCATCAATACCATTTTTTGATAAACTTTTTAAATTCAAAAAATTAGATTATTATGATGTAATTGTTCCTAGTGTCGAAGGTGCAATCGATATTATCAAAAGTTTTTATGGTATAATTTATCAAAAAGATAAATGGTCGAATGATTTGAATTTTATTAATTGTCTTAATTATTTTGGTATGAAAATTGATCGGTCGATGTTACATTTTATCACAGTTGAACCGGAAGAATTTGATTTCTTTTTGATCATGGTCGAAAATTTATTTCAATCTTGGGAGAATGTCGTGGCAGATGAACAAATGATGCTATCAATTCGATACAACTTACCAAAAGACTATAATTTTAGCAAATTGTCTGCAATTTTACTTTCGGAATTAATAAAATCACAACACTTAATTATTGGATGTCGTTGTCGGAATTCAATTGTCTTTGTCAACACTAGTACCAAAAAAGAAATCAAATCTTATATTCAAGGGTATGCCGAATCAATTACTATTTCGATGAACGATCGACTACTTGGTCTGTATAGCAATAATTTGTGTTATATTATTGATTGTTTTAATTTCAAAATGACTACATTGAATGTTGATATAGATTATTTAATGAAAATCAGTTTTCATCCAAACAATAATTATATTGCATGTTATGGATGTTCGAAAGAAACACTATTGGTTGGTATTGATTGTTACGAAATTTCAACAAAAAAAAAGATTTGGTGTATACCATTTGATAATGAATTAAATATGATTCGATATAGTCCAGATGGAAATTATTTGATTTGCATTACATATCACCATATTTTTGTAATCGATGCAAATACTGGTAAGCTAATGTATAATATTCATGCAGAATCAACCAGAAACCAAGTGTTCGCATCGCCAAATAGCACGATGTTACTAATATATTATTATCCAATAATTGGAGATAAAAACTCAAGTGCCAAGATTTTAAAAATGGATTCTGGCGAACTAATTAAACAAATCAATTTAGGAGATTCAAACCAGTATGTCATATTTTCTCCCGACAACAGTTCAATCATTACCATTAGCGACAACGAAATCATTTCAATCAACATCGAAACAGAAGAAATTCTATATCACATTAAAAAACCTTTAATGTTTGATGGTACCAGCGTAAATTTTGATACAAAATATGCCAAATTTTTATCCGATAATAATACTCTAATTATCTTGTCATCAAAAGCGAATTCTTATTCGTACACAGTTGATATTGCATCGAAAACGATCAAACAAGAATATGACCACCAACTAAATGGTCATTGCGAATTGGTGGGATATTGCGAATTGAACTATGTTAACTAAACAATGACAATTAATAATAATTGTCATTATTTGGTTAGCATTTCCATTTTAACCAATTTGATAAACAAAATAGGTAGTAATATTGGAATTGCTATCAAGAAAAATTTCCCAGCCATTTGTTGTTAGTCCATCGTTCGTAATAATGTTTAAACCGATAGTTGTTACTTGGTCGTTTACTGTTGTGTAAACAAATTCGATATTTGGAAATGAAAATCCATGTCGAATTGGTGGAGGCGATGGTGATGTTTTGTCGGTCGACTCAACTTCACAGAATCGTCCATAGCCACAGTCACAATTCGGTCCCAATATTATCTCCAAATTTGTAGTAAAAATTTCACCTTCAAAATTGATACTCGAATTCGTCCAAAAATGTCCATTACTAAATACTTCAGAAATGTTCAGTATGCCACTAGCAATGACAACTGGATACGAACCAGGAGTAACTTCGGAGATAACACCGGTGTATAGGGGCTTTGTCAATTCCAATGATTGGTATGTGTATCTTTCTTGTATTTCTTTCAGAGAAGGCTGGTCGTCTTCGCAAATCACATTGCCATTCCACTTGTTGTAGTCGAGGGCACTAGCCGAAACAATCAACGCAATTAGCGCAATGAGTAGAGTTAGCATGGTTGATGGTTGATAATCGACATACAATAAATCTTAATCATTCAGAGACTTTTTTTTTCAATTTTTTTATTATGATCAACCGAATAAAAAAAAATTGAAATTTTATCATTTTGCATAGTCCGATTATTGAACATATGCATACTAGTTCTATTTGACCGATGGAACAATCAATCTTAACTATTCCCGACGAAATCTTTTGTTCATTTTTCGACGAATTTGACTACACTCCAAAAGAAATTGTTAATTTGATATTAGTTTGCAAAACTTTTCGGGAAAAGATTCGATTAGTTGTATGGAAACATTGCACAATTATCGTGTCGGATCTTTGTCGAATTGAATTTTTAACAAATAATTTTAGATTCATTCGGTACGATTTTCATAGATCCGAAATAACCGACCAAATGGTCAAATCGCTCAGTTATTGTTCCGGACTAAATTTGTCTTCCTGTCGGAATATTACCGCACCTCAGAAAATTATGCGAATGCATAATTTTCTGAGTGCGCTCCTATAGTTTCCGTAGGAAACTATAAGGAGTTTTCTTATCCGAAGGATAAGAAAAGCTACCGAAAAATATATGTGTTTGTTTACAAACACATATATTTTGAGGGAGCCGATAATGCTATTATGGAATTAACAAATTGTAGTCTTAATCTCAATTATCACAACCAAGTCACCAATGCCAGTGTTAAACTTTTGAAGAATAATAAAAATTTTTACAATTATCGTCCAATGACAAAATGCAAAAATTGTTTTCGTTTCTCGATCGAATCGGCAACTCATGGGTTGAAATATTGTTTTGAATGTTCGACGCTTTTAAATAAATGTGCCGGCGCTCGGGAATGGTGTAATACTAGTGTTAAAGTGTCGGATGAACATTTTTGTCAAAAATGTTTGGATTATCTTGATACAAAATGTGAACGATGCGGTAACTATTTTGAAACCGATAGCGAACAACATGGGACGGCACGTTTTTGTCCGGACTGTGGATGTTTTTTGTGTGGCAAGCCTGGTTATAGCAATGAATTATGTAGAAAATGTATGCGCAATAGGTAAAAACCAAAATTTTTTATTATTATTTTAACGATAAAAAATTTTATTATTAGGTGCTTCACTTGATATAATAAACTCAGGGATTACACATAAGAATCGATTTGTACAATCATTTACGATGTATCTGTATCCCATGTATCTCAATCAAAATAATGAATAATAAACTCAGAGATCGCACATAATATTCGATTTGTGCAATCATTTTTTCGGAAATTTGTGGCGTACCTAAAAATTTTTTCATTGAATTTTTTAGATGCGTGGTTTGTTTCAAAAGATTTTCGCCTTTCGCAAACAAATTCGGCCCAATAAATGTATGTTGGTCCAATTCAGTTTTGTGTACCAAAAAATCATTTTGTAATCTGGTGTAGTACTCCAAACCAAGAAAAAGATTTGGTTTTGCTTCTGTTTCAGCGATTTCCTCTTTGATTTGTTCTAGTTTATCGTTAATATTTTCGTCCATGGCAATGAATTTGTACATTTCGATCTCTAACAATAAATCGAAATAATCGTTTATGAGCATTTGCAAAGCCATTGAATCTGGATCTAAATTGGTCAAAATACATAATGAACTAACTAAACAATTTATTTTTCAATTTTTTTTTTACATTAAGATATCTATTAGAACCCCAAAAAAATTGATCGCAATAACTGTTTTAATCTACTAATTGAAACAATCATTATCATCAACTAATGAATATTGATTTGGCCAGGGCAGATCTAAATGACCAAATATATACCGATGTCAAATTGACTATACAAGATGCCGAGCAAACAATTATCATGCATCTACACAAAATTGTTTTAGCAACAAATAGTTTGTACTTCCACAAAAAGTTTCAAGTTAATCAAAAGACTAATTCGTATTGTATCAAAGTCGACGCATGCCAAATTGTACATCGAATCATTTTAAGTCTATATGGTTCAGAATTTAATCCGAGTGATACTATTGATATTTTATATACGATCAAATGGCGATACTACTTACGCTTACCTAATAATTTGAATTTATTTCACAATTTGACAATTTCACCAAATAATTTCAAACTATTTCTGGATGTTGTACAATTATTTGATTTAGATTATCGGTTACTCCAATTAATCAAAACAAATCTTCCACCAAATTATTTATTACCCGCCAAACTGTCCGTTAAAATATTGTTCGATGACTATTTGATCGTTCGAGAATTAAATAACCAAATTGTTGTGGATAGTTTATTTATTGATCATCAATTGTCAACTATCAATGATGATGCAGTGTTGTTAGCCGCAACAACTAAATTAGTTGCATCAATGGCTCTGAACAAAATCAAACTCTGGAATTATCAAAATACATTAGTTTCAGAAATCAATGCCGAAAATGTATTAATGATGGAATTTGATTTTAAATCAAATTTGGTTGCTATGTGCCAAAATCAAATCATTATTTGGTCAGAAAATGGTCAGCCAAAACATACTCATACGTTGCAACTGGGCCTAGCAAATTTTTTAAAAATGAAATTCGATTCAACGAAAAAGATACTATTTACATCAACAAGTACAAACGAAATCATTAGTTGGAATACTGAATTGGGTCGTAGTATCAGTAGCTACTGCTATTTTTATTCCGAAATTATTGATTTTGCTATCGCACCAAACAATGCATTGTTGGCATCAGTTACCGCGTCTAATATTAAAGTTTTTAACTATAGAACTAACCATTTCGTTTTTGAAAAAGATTTGATTGAAGATCCGAAATCAGTATCATTTACTAGCAATAGTAAAATTTTAATTGTTGGTTACACAAACAAAATTGAACTATGGCAATTAGAAACTAAAACATTGAAACAATTAATCCAAATCGAATATCAAATTCAAAATGCATGGACACTCTTGAACAAGTTTATTGTAGTCGAATGTATCGATAATGAAAATAAAAAAATTATCGTACTAGACCAAACGACTTATGAAACATTATCAGCACTAACAATGAAAACGACATGTTATGCGATAATCAACAAATAATTTTTGATTAAAAATCATTTGTTAAAAAAAAAATTGAAAAAAAAAATCATTGGGTAGTCCATTTCAAATCAAAATATTAGTCTCGATTCTTGATGACAACCACAATTGCTTTTAACTTATTGGCAGTATTAAAGGCCAATCCCGAATACAAGACATTCGCCAATATTGATTTAGATGGAGAATTCTACAGTACGGCAACCGAATTGTTGAACGTTTTGCAAGCCGATCTGAAAAACTATAAATACACCGATTTGGAACTGACATTAGTCGACCATACCAATCGGTCCAAAATTACCGTGCATCGATTTGTTATTATTTCGTATTTCCCTTTGTTAAGATCAATAATTTCTAATGGAACCAGAGTTGAACTGACAGTTCCAAATGTCGAATCAGCAATGGATGTAATCAAAGAATCTTACGGAATTTTCAAAAAGTATCGTGATTGCTACGATAATATGAATTATGCAAACTGTCGACTCCATTTTGGTCTACCGGCAGATCTCGAAGCAACTTACGATTTGAATGATTTGTATTTTCGTGACTTACTTGACACAATTACCCCAATCTTCCAAACTGATGAGCGAGAAAAACAATTTGCGGCGCAAAATAGTGCGATTGTTCGATGCATACAACGGAATCTACCACTGAACGATGATAACTTCCCGTCATTTTTACTAGAATCAATGAACAAACCAAAGTACATCATACTAAACAAAAATGATCGTAATTTAGAATTTGTTGATACATTTACTAAACGGATTTACAACCAGACAAAATATCTATTTGGGAAGAAAATGGCTACAACCGTGTATTCATCGAACTATTTATCGAACTACTCACCGAACTATTCATCAGACAATCAACTGATAGCGATATTTACAAAGTCTGATAACACTCTGAACATCATTACAAACAAACAAATAAGCGCTCATGTTCTTCGACTAGAACCGTTTGATAAAATATTAGTGCTTCATACTTTTGATGCTATTTCCAATCACTACAATGCCAAATTTCTGGGAGCGGTATTTTCTCCGGATCGCACCAATATTGCGATGTTAATTGATAGTTCGACGGTCAAATACGTTGCCGTTTATAATATTCCGAATAAAGAATGGGTCTGGACTGAAATCCTATCATACTATGGAAAATTTAGTAGCATTGTTTACACCCCAGACCAAAAATACATTTTGTGCAATAGTACGGATATGGTTCCTGGAAAGAGATATGGAGAATGTCCCGTCACTGACTTACTCTATTTTTTGGATGCCGAAACCGGAAAAATTATTAAAGAAATCAACTTGAAAACTTTTTGTTTCAAATACAAGCATTACAAAATTCAAATGCAATTATCGCCGAATGGCAAATTCTTGGCATTCAAAACTAATCGAAAAAATATTCATCCCAAATCAAATGAAAACTTAGTAGTATATAAACTAACTATTTCGAATGAAATCGAATGTTTGCCACTGATAAAGTCACAATGTCCAGATCGTTTTAGTTTCTCTCCAGATAATAAGTTAATAGTAGTGAATGAGTTCAATTCTATATTAATTACAAATCTTGAAACAGATTTTATGGCCGAACATATTTTTTTCCACCAAAAAAATACAGAATCAAAAGTAGAACAAATCAGATATTCGTTAGATGGTAAGTCACTATTAATGATGTCTAGACACGAATTTCGCCAAATTGATCTAGAGACAAAAAGCATCCAAACGACGCACTCAAACAAAAATTCAATGGTCGGGTTTATTGAGGCCAGGTAAAAACACAAAAATAGTTTTCAAATACAATTAATAAATCGCATTTGAAAAAAATTGAAAATAAAACTCATTATCAACCCAATTAATCATCAAAAAAGTAATGAATTCAATTATTGCCTATCTAAAATTAGATCTAGTCCAAAAAAGATATACCGATGTCAAAATTAAGTTTGACGATGGCACTAAAATATTAGAATTGGATGCGCACCGAAATATCATCGCAGCGGTCTCTCCCGTTTTGGATCGATTATTCCAATTTAATTTGGCCACCGAATACACTATCAAAGTAAACTTTAGTGCTGATTCAGCATTGGATATTCTCCGAGAAGCTTACGGAATTAAACCCAATATTGATGATTGGTCCAACATATTGAACCATATCGTTGGCAAAGATTTCTTTGGCATGCCAATCGATATCACTATTTTGTATCAATTGATAGTTCCGGCCGAAGGATTTGATTTGTTTTTGGAAGCGATTGAAATTATTTTAGGATGGGTCCGAACTGTTCAAGATCATTGTCTTATTCGTTGTATCCAACAAAATTTACCACCGAATCATGCTGTGCCACAGTTATTGTTCGAAGAGTTTAGTAGACCAAAGTATATTATTTTGAGCAAATTTTCGGAAAATCTAATTTTTTCTGATGCATACGTCAATCGACAGATTCGGGGAGTTGCGATTCCAACATTTCATATGTCACATTCTTTAATATTTAAAGATGCACAATGTATTTTTTCGCCAGATTTTAGTTTGATTGTACCATTTCAAAAATCAAAAAATTGTCAAAAAATATACATATTTAATGTCAAACAAATATCTAATGCAATTATTTCTGGAATATTACTGGATAATTTACTGGATGATGCTATTATAATTTCGATTTATCCACCGATGAGCTATCCGACAATTTGTTCAATCGCAATCACTCCGAATAATAAAAATATTATTTGCGTCATCGAAAAACCTGGCCGAATGTATGGTGTTTTTTGCTTTTATATTCATGTTTACGATATATCAACAAAAAAATCTTTATTATATTTTGAAATTGATTCTAAATTCGTCTACAATATTACTGTGACACCAGATTCCAAAACAATTTTGTGGGGATGTATTTATGACAAGAAATATTATATCGAATTTTTTGATATCGAATCAAAATGTTCAATTAAACGTGTGACAAACAAGTGTCCAGCGATTGCATATAATGAATATCCAATCAACGCATCATTTTCTCCCAATGGTAAATATTTGGTCATTTGTGGCAGTGCTGGAGATTTTAAATGGACACAAATTTTTGAAATAACCGAAAGTATCAGCATCACTCTGGATAATTGCATATTTAAACAAAAAAATTTTGATTGTTTCGCATTTGATCCAACCAGTAAATATATCGCTGGTATTGATTCGAACCAAATTATAATTTATGATTTTATTCTCAAATCACAATTAAAAACATTTAATCTGCCAAAAACCATCAAAACAATCAAAAATATTCGTTTTTCATCCGACAATAAATCTATCTTAATAAATTCTATTGACGATTTTTACCAATTTGATATTGCTACAGAGAAAATAATTACCCATTTTGTAGATTGTAACTTAATTCTAGACTTTATTGAATATTAAACAATTTTGGTCCAAAAACTTCGACTAAAATTGCTTTCAAAAATTCTGCTAGTGATATAATGACTAATGACGAATTCAACAATCGTAGAATACATTTGGATTGATAAACAAATTCAATCTAAAACTCGGGTCATTTATGAAATTGTTTACGATTTGTTTGATATTCCAAATTTAACAATAAATCGACTCGGTGATGAAATTATTATCAAACCGATAAAACTATTTAAGTGTCCATTCAGAAAATCACCAAATCTAATTGTTTTATGTGATACATATACATCAAGTATGGTTCCCCTTAATAATAACTATCGGTATGATGCTATAATAGTTTTTGACAAGTATATCAACCAAAATCCTTGGTTCAGTTTTGAACAAGAATACGATGCTAATGTTGATGCTGCCGAAGAACATTTGCAAGCATGTTTGTATGCCGAAATCAAAATTTCAAGTTCGGATTCAAAAATGTTTGGCGTTGGGCCATTAGAAGGAATTGATGCTGCTGACCAATTGTGGATGGCTAGATTTATTATGGAAAAAATCGCAAAACAGCATCGGATAACAATTAACTGGTTAGGATTATGTTCAATTAAATTTAGTACCGAACTAATGCGCGCAACAAATGGACTAAATATCATTTTAAGTTCGATTGAAAAATTGCATAATATTGACCAAATTAGCAATTGTGGTATTGGAAATTATAACCAACCGATTCGAATACCCCAGCTAGTCATCAATGATAAATCGGGATATTTCGAAGACAGGCGTCCAATAGCCGATTCTAATCCCTACCAAACAACAGCCAATCTACTTGAAATTACAATGAAATAAAATTGAAAAATTATTTGTCTGGTTAATCTCAACATTATTCAAGTTAAATCAAAACTAGCCATGTTTTCTGTTTTAGCGGATGATCTTGATGAAAAAAATTATACCGATGTCGAAATCGAATTTGTCGATAATAATACTAGTATGTCAATTATGGCTCACCGAGTAGTTTTGGCCAAGTCTTCCACATTCTTTGATAAAATGTTTCGGTTTAACAAATTCGATTTTTATCGTGTTATTGTTCCCAATATTAGTTGTGCTGTTGATATCATTAAGAGTTTTTATGGGCGACCATATAACAAAAATGATTGGCTATCAACACTAGAATATCTCGAATGTGAAAATTTTTTTGGATTATCAATCAATGTTGAAAAATTGTACGATTTAATAGTTCCGGCCAAATACTTCGATTTACTTTTGGAAAAAGTCGAAATATTATTTTATCAATGGGAAATTGCAGTCAAAGATCGCGAATTGGTTAGGACTATCAAAAAAAATCTGCCCCTAACATATGATCGACAATTGTTACCACCAATCTTAGTAACAGAATTAAATAAAATGAGTTGCCGAGTCATTGCTCTATCTTTATTCACATTCAACATTACAGATACATATACTGGCAAATGTGATATCATAAAAAATCTTCCGAGTAATATTATCGCAATATCACAAAATGGTCAATTTATTTTTACATTTATTCAACATCGCGAATGCAAAATTATCAATCTAAATAATTTGGAAGAAACTATTTTCGAACCTAATCAATTATATGATTCTGTTTTTGCGTATGACAATAATTATTTATTTGTGTTAAGGTATCAAGTTTTGCGCTGTTTTGACATACCAGCAAATAAATGCATTTGGACATTACCCCAATGTGGACGCACATTATTAAGACAATCATTGTATATTCCGAGTCGTAAATATTTTTTGTATATTGTTGACGAAAAATTTGTTCGAATATTAAATGCGATAACTGGATCAATTGTTTGTGAATTAAAAACGCTGTCCGATTTTGATTCTCACATTAATAAAATCGGCGCTTCCGCTGATGGTAAACTATTGTACGTCGATCGAAACATCGAAAGTGAACGTGCATCGGGTGTTCATATTTGGAGTTTGGAAACACTGCAATTAGTGCAAGAATTCACCTTTGAATTGACTATTCGCACTTGCTATGGATTTACTCCAGATTGTGAATCAATTATAACTAACGAACTAAAGTCAATTACTTTTTGGAATATTCTAAGTAGAAAAATAATTCGAACAATTAATATCGAAGTTGAAAAAATAATCAATATCAATTTTTCTTCCGATAACAAATTAATGTTGATCCGATCCAAAAATGGGTGCTATGTGCTCGATACCAATACTGAAGTGTGTTTGTGTGAATATCCATTTAACCCCCAAGAACTCATCGTTAGCTTCGGTGAAAAGTAGACACGAATTCAACAAAAAATTGAAACAAATTATTTGTTGAATTAATCAAATCAATTAAAAATTTAGATCAATGTTGCCGGTTATGATTAGGGATCTTAAAAATAAGTTTTATACCGATGCCGAGATCGAATTTATTGACGATCAAACTAGCGCAACAATTAGCATACACAAAATTTGTTTAGCAACAAACTCCGAATATTTTGACAAGCTGTTTCATTTTAACAGAACTGACTCTTATCAAATAATAGTTCCCAGTGTTGACTGTGCCGTTGATATTGTCAACGAATTTTATGATATTGAAAATAATAACAATGATTGGCTCTATATCATCAAGTATTTAGAAACACAAAATTTCTTTGGGCTTCCGGTAAGTATTTCGTTATTATATGACATTATTGTGCCACCCAATAAATTCGAATTATTTCTTAACTTGATCGAAATTTTATTTTTTACATTTGAATCTGTTACCAAAGATCATTTATTGATTAGATCAATTCAGCGCAATCTACCTGTAGATTCTGATACGAAAAAATTGCCATTGATTTTATTCGAAGAAATTAATAAAAAATCTTATTCGGTTGTTATTTCGTGCGATACTCATTTGAAAATTATAGATTTATATATAGATAAGCAATTTCGAATTAACACGACTCATGATAGTAACATTATTTTTTCTTTAGACCGGCGATTATGTTGTTTGTTTAGCCCGACTTATCACGAACCCAATAATATTTTTATTCATAAAATTGGAAGTACAAAACATACTATGTTGGAGATACCGACTCCAATTATACCTTACGCAATGTGTTTCAGTAATAAATATTTAATTGTCATTGGGTATGTGGATGATGGTGATGATGTTCCTAACTTTCGTATTTGTTGCTACGAAATTGCAACGAGTCAATGCATATGGAGTGTCAATAATTGTGGATACATTAGTCGCGATTTACCACTATATGCACCAAATCAGAAATATATCGCATATGGATACGAATTAATGGGGACTAGATGTATACATTTGCTCAATTCGACGAATGGCCAAACAATTCGAGAATTTCATTTTAAAGATAGGATAGCGTACGGGATATCTTTTGACAACAAACTAATTTATATTACCGATTCAACAAATACATTGCAAATTTGGAGCGTTGAAAGTGGCGAATTAGTTAGAAAACTCAAATTACTTCACTACTGGAAAGCATTTCTCTATGATAGCGAATCAATCATTACCATCAACCATGATAAATTAATTTATTTTTACAAAATTAGTACTGGTGAACTTTACCGAACCATCACATTTTTATTGAATGTCAATCGCATTACATTTTCTTCCGATGGCAAATCTCTTTTAGTTATCACCGATCCTAATCGCGAATGCCACGTCATAGACCTGGCAACAAATGAAACTACGTGCATTTATTCCGAAAAAACTGGCGATCTGGTCGATTTTTACGAAAATAACTATTAATTCAACAAAAAATTGAATCAAATTATTTGTTGAATTAACCAAATAGTATTAATGGTATTAATGGTATTGAGTTAGTATTAATAAACGTCATTTTATCTGGGGATCCAATTAAATTTTCGTCTAATAACAAATCTTTACTACTACCAAAAAATGTTACATTGTTGATTTGGATACGTGCAAAAAATCTCGTGTTTATTCTGTAAAAACTGGCATCATTATGGATTTTTTCGAAAATAATTAATTCAATAAAAATTGAAATAAATTATTTATTGGATAAAAACACAATGATAATATATCGAATCAATGATCTCGATTTCAATCTTAGCCAAAGATCTCAAAGATAAATTTTATACCGATGCCAAAATTAAATTCATTGATGATTTCGCCAGTGTGAGTATCGATGTTCATCGAGTAGTTCTGGCCATGTCTAGTGAATTCTTTGACAAATTATTTCATTTTAACAAATTTGATTCTTACGATATTTTTGTTCCAAATATAACTTGTGCGATTGACATTGTTAATGAATTCTATGGATCAAATAAAAATGACATAATCGATTGGACCAATACTTTAGACTACGTAAAGTGCCGAAATTTTTTTGGTTTGACAATTGATATGGAACTGTTACGGAATTTGGTTGTTCCTAGTGATGGCTTCGAATTGTATTTAAATACAATCGAACAGCTACTTTTTACATTTGATGTTGTTGTTAAAGACCAAGCTCTAGTTAGAGCGATCAAACATAATCTTCCATCAAACTATGATATCAATCAACTATCACCAATATTAGCCAAAGAAATCAATCATCAACCATATACCGTTGAATCAATTACATATGCGGGTCTTAATATATTTGATTTGTCAACCAACCATCACGAATTAACTCGATTAGAGAAATTAGTTGGGCGTTCCCAAGATCGGCAATTAAAATGTTATTTTGTAACCGATTATAAATTAGTGGTTTCTAACAAATTGGGAGATATTAATTACATAAAAACCGATTTGCCCTATCATAAAATGGCCATATCCCCCAATAATAAACATATTGTAATTTCGGAGGTAGCCACATATACGGAAGATTGCGAGTATTTACGATGTTACGATATATCAACCAGTAAATTAATTTGGACATATCATGATTATATTTGTGATGTCGCGTACACACCCAATGGAAAATATATTGTTCTGACATCGGTCGGAGGATATGATGTTGTTATATTAGATCCTGCCGACAAAAAAATTATTCGAAAAATTAACACAATGAATTATCAATCCAAATCAATCAATATTTCTCCCAACAGTAAATTTGTGTTAACCCGTGCGAATAAACAAGTTATGGTTTGGAACATTAAAACATCCGAATTATTGCAAAATTTTCAATTAGAGTCCGACGAAGTAGCCAAATGTTTTTCCACTAATTCTAAATCGATTTTAATTGGTTCTCCTAAAGAAAAAACTATTAAATTTAAAGATATAATCAGTGGCGAAATTATTCATTGTATCAATAATTTTGATTCGGTAATTACCAATATTAGTCACGATGTCGACCAACAAGAATTATTAATTGCAACAACCAATGCAGCTTATGTATTTTACAACGATACCAAAAAACTAGTTTGCGAATATCGTGGAATCGGCATCATTGATTTTTACAAATCAATTTGATAAAAAAATTGAAAAATTATTTATCAAATTAATGCATAATCAATTAAACCAATTATGAATACTCTACCTAAATTCGTCAAAGATCTCGAAGACAAAATTTATACTAATGTTACTCTCGAATTTGTTGACGAATCAGAAACTGTTGTAATTGACGCGCATAAAGACATTGTCGCATTTTCTTGTGAATATTTTGATAGAATGTTTCGATTCAACAAATCAAATCATTACCAAATCATAGTTTCAAATGCTAAGAGTGCAATTAATATTATTAGAGAATTTTACGGTCTGCCCTGTCATGGTGATTATTTATACACATTGAACTATTTGGAGTGCCGAAATTTTTTTGGTATGTCAATTGATTTGAATGTACTAGAGAATTTAATAGTTCAGCCAGAACATTTCGAAAAATATCTTCGGTTGGTTGAAATTATTTTTTTCACTTTTGAACGAGCAACCGATTTTCGTCGAATGGTTCGGGCCATCCAGATGAACGTACCTAGTGATTACGATACAGATTTGTTGCCACCAATCTTAGTCAAAGAGTTTGGCCAAAAATCGTATATTATTAAGAAAGCAGATATTTATGACAATGTCATCATAAGAGATTCTTATACGAGCAAGATTTTGTTACACTACAACCGACTCAATAATGATGAAACTACTACATACTGTGATTCGAAAATTCTATGTTTTACCCGAACTGGAGAAACGCCCATAATAATTATTGATAATTTGATGCAAGAGTCAATTTTGCCAACGAAAAATAAATTTGTTAATTTTATTAGTATTCTGCCAAATCAAAAATATATTATTACCACCGAACGTGCCGCCGATTATGATGGTAATCATTTAAATTGTTATGATTTAGCGACCAAAATATGTTTATGGAATATCGTAATTGAAAAATCATTTCAAGTAACACATACGTCAAATGGAAAAAAAATCATTTGTTGCACTAGAAGTGAAATATATATTATTAATTCATCGAATGGTACTATTATTCGCATAATCGAATTAAATATTGATCGATATCATTCTATCAAATGTGTAATGGGTCCGGGTAAAATTTTTAGTGTCGATATTTTTGATCGAAAAAAAAGTTTGTGTCGACTTTATAATGTTGATACATGTCAATTGGTGAAAACATTTGAACACAATGGTATGGCATATCGAACATTTATTATTAATGATAATACGATAATTTTTTATTATTTCCAATTCACCCCAAATTGGATCGATCGCATAAATATCAAAACCGAAAAAATCGTTAATCATACAAAAATTCCATTTTTTGTAATAGAGCTAAAAGGTTCGCGTGATAAAAAATCGTTATTACTTAAATCTTTTGACAACAATTATGCATTAAACATATCGTCCGACACAATTAGCGAAATTACCGATATTGAATTCATCGAGTTAGCTAAATAGATTTAACAAAAAATTGAAAAATTATTTGCTAAACGAATCGGATATTTGAATGATTAAATAATCAATGAACTCTGATCTACTTTCGAATTTCGTCAAAGACCTTAACGATAAATTATTTACCAATGTCACGATCGAATTTGTTGACGAAACCGAATCTATCCGGTTAGACGCCCACCAAGATATTTTGGCATTTTCTTGTGACTATTTCAAAAAACTATTTCAATTTAATAAGTCAACATTTTATCGAATCGTCGTGCCAGATGCAAATTGCGCTGTATCAATTGTCAAAGAATTTTATAACATAATTAGCAAAGAAGACGATTCGGTGACAATCTTATATTATCTTGAGTGCAAAAATTTTTTTGGTTTGCCGATCGATTTTGAAATGTTATATCAATTAAATGTTCCGACCGAAGGTTTTAGAGAATATCTAAAAATTGTTGAAATAATATTCTTTTCGTTTGAATCGCTCGTAAACGATCGCCGAATGGTACGGTCAATTCAAAGAAATGTGCCTAACAATTATGTCGGAGAATTGCCAACCAGTTTGGTCAAAGAATTCAACCAAAAATCATATTTAATCAAGAAATACAATGAGATAAATATTCAAATTTCGGATCTGTATACGAATCGAATATTAATGACGCGCTCAATCCCAATCAATGATACAATTATCGAATATTACGATCCCAAACTAGTATGTTTCAGCCTCAATGGTCAATCACCAATTACAATTATTACAAATTTAATCACCGAAAGCATTTTTCATACTATCAATACATCTATTAGTATTGTTACAGTTTCTCCAAATAAAAAATACATTATTACTAGTGAGCAAAATGAAGAAACGAAGTATTTGATTTGCTACGATTTGTCAACCAAAAAATTAATTTGGTGTCGTCCCGAAACACAAAAAATTCAGCAAGTAATATTTACACCGAATAGCGAAAAAATTATTTATCTTACTCAGCCGCAATATCTTTATCAACAAGGGATTCCCAGAATTATCACACTTAATTTGTTTAATGGAAAATTTATTAATGAAATTCCTCTCGGATCTAGATTAAATTACAATTTTAACACAAAAATTGGCATTTCTCCCAATGGCAAAATTCTTAGTGCGACTCTGCAGCATGTTAGTCAGTCTACCATGCACCTATGGAATATTGAAACATTAGAAATATTCGCATCAAAAATTTTCGCATCAAAAATTTTAGACCTAAGTAGAGATATCACCACATTTGTTATTGATAGTAACATATCGATATATATTTATTCTTATTATTTTCATCACGAATTAAACAGCCGGATTATTTTTTTTGATACCAAAACGACTAAAGATTTGATGCACTATTCTATACCATCGCACATTATTGATACAAAGATTTTGTCCGATAAAAATTTGCTACTATTTAAAACCGAAAAACAATCTTATTCGATGGAAATCGATACTAAATATAAAAAGTTAGTCGAAATCACTGATATTGAATTTATTGAACTATCAATTTAACAAAAAATTGAAAAATTAATTGCTAAATTGGTACTTTTTAATAAAAAATTATATTAAAGAATGGCGACTAATCAAGATCTTGTTACAATCAAGTTTAGTGATGACCAAACATCAGTAGTAATAGTTGTTGATCGTGATAATTTGTCATCAGATTTTTTCCAAAAAATATTAGCCACACCATCGAACCAATACGAAATTTCGGTTTTAAGTGCAATTTGTGCTGTTAATATTATTAAAAAAACTCCACCGAGACATACTTGGCACTACATTTTAAATTATTTATCAATATCAAAACTTTTTGAGTTCGATGTCGATTTAACTCTACTTTATGATTTGGTAATACCAATCGAAGGCTTAGACTTATATTTTGATTTGATTCAGCAACTATTTCCCAATTTTGAATCTGATTCCAAAAATCCATTGCTAATCAAATGTCTAGAAACAAATTTTAGATGTACAACTGAACCAAATATTTTGAAATCAATATTTTCTAAGAATAAAAGGTTGGCTATCATTAAAAAAACTAGCAAATCGATCAAAGCAATCGATTTACTAACAAATAAAAATATTGGAATTGGAGGTAACCAATTAGAATTTTCCAAGACCGGCCATCTAGTTTATCATTTTGTTAATAATTCTTGTGTTTCTGTTTGTGGCATTAGAGGTAACATTGAATCAATTATTCCAGAAATTATGATGGATGACGATCGTTTTTGTTCGATTATTTCTTCTTTAGACTACAAATACATTATTGTTAAATCATTTGATCGAAATAGCAAAAAAACTTGTTTGGGTTGCTATGAATTTTTGGATAACAAATTGTTATGGAAACATGAAATTCAGTGTATTGCCGGTACACTCCGTTTTCATCCGGTCAAAATGGCAATTACTAATGATAAAATTATTTATTACAACGAACTCGGAGCGAAATCTTTTATTGGAATTATTGACCAAAAAACAGGATTGTTATTGAAGCAAATTAATATTTTCAATTCGTTGCATTTAGATTATAGCGATTATTTTGTTGACCAAATTAATATTTCCGATGATAACACCATGGTCGCATTTGTTCGGCATAATACACCAAATAACACGTGTTACATTTATAACATTGAAACCGGCCAATTAGTAAATAAAATTCAGTCTAGTAAATATATTTCGTTTGCAAGATTTTATGGCGACCATTTATTATTGGTCGTTAGCGATTCCCATATCACTTTTCGAGATATTATTTCTGGCGAAATTGTTTATACGATTAGTAATGCCCCGAATCCGATTATAAATATCAGCTTTTTTACAAACAAAACAAAACATAAAATTTTATCTATTAAAACTACATCGCAAGTTCATATTTACGATTTTGAAAAAGAACAATTTACAAATATTTTTGATTCGACAAATCGGTCAAAAATAACTAAATTTTTTGATCTATGGACAAAAAATTTGACAAACGAAATTCATTAATCAATTTTACAAAAAATTGAAAAATTAATTGCCAAAACAATACCTTATATTAAAAATCATATTATATGACAACCAATACAGATTTAGTCAAGATTAACTTTAGTGATGACACAACATCGATGGTAGTTGATGTTCGACGTCACAATTTGTCATCGGCATTTTTCAAAAAAATATTAGCCATACCATTGAACCAATACGAAATTGCTGTTTCAAACGTACAGTGTGCTGTTGATATCATTAACAAAACTCCACCAAAACACACGTGGCATTATATTTTGAATTATTTATCGATATTACAACTTTTTAAATTTGATGTTGATTTGACTCTACTTTATGATTTGGTAATTCCGATTGAAGGCTTGAAATTGTATTTTGACTTGATTACAAAATTATTTCCCGACTTTGAATCAAAATACAAAAATCCAATCTTCATCAAATGTTTAGAAACAAATTTTAGACCAATTGCGATTTCGGCATTTTATTGTCTAGATGTTTCTGGTATTTTAAAATCAATTCTTTCCAAAAATAAAATACATACTACTATCAAAAAAACTAGTAATAAATATGTTGATTTGTATACTGGTAAAAATGTTGAATTACTATGTGCCCGCCAAATAGAATTTTCTAAAAATGGCCATTTGGTATACTATTTTTATAATAATAGTTGTGTCAATATTTGTGGTGTCAGGAGTAGCTGTGACCGAATCGTTCCGTTAGTCGCTCTCGATATCAATATTTTTAGAGGCTCGCTCGATACAACGAATAAAGAACATACTATCATTAAAACTTTTGATTCGGATAATTCTAAAATTTGTTTGAATTGTTACTATTTCTTGACCGACAATTTAAGATGGAAACACGAAATTTCGTGTAAAAAGAATTTTGATATGATTAAATACAGGTCTGCCGGAAATCTAATTGTTTATTATCACGAATTCGGCATTAATTCTTACATTGGTGTCATTAGCCAAGATACTGGCGAGTTATTAAATCGAATTGATATATTTGGAGTCATTGATTTCGAATTTAAATGGAACAAACATAATCATAGTGTTGACAGAATTTGTATCTCGAATGATAACACAATGGTAGCATTCGTTAGGAGCCATCGTTCGGAAAATGATCACACTTGCTATATCTACAACGTTGAATCTGGAAAATTAGTAAATAAATTTCACTCCGACAAAAAGATTTCGTGTACATCATTTTATCCTAATGATAAGTTGTTATTGATCGTTTGTAATAATGATATCACATTTAAAGATATAGCGTCGGGCGAAATTGTATATACGATTCCAAATGCTCCTGCTGCAGTACTACAAACCACATTTTTGTCCAAAAATAAATTTTTGCATATTACAACAGCGCAAAACATTATTTATATATACAATTTCGAAAAAGAACAATTTGTTGATAACACTGATTAAATAAAAAATTGAAAAATTATTTATTTGACTAGCACCAAACAAAATATGAATTATTAGCAAATGGATCTAGGAAAGGCTAAAGATCTACTTTATACGACCGATTGCGATGTTAATATTCGATTCGTTGATGATATTGATGAAATTACGATTGAAGCACATCAAATCGTTTTATCATTAGCATGTGATTTCTTCAAAAAAATGTTTTCTTTCGGCGATCGGCCCAATCAGTACAGCATAATAGTGCCAGACATAAATTGTGGAGTCAATATTATTAAAGAATTTTATGGATTGAATGATAGAGTAAGTGGCGACTGGCTCTATATTTTGAACTACATGAAATGCCGGGACTATTTTGGTTTAAAACTTGATGTTTCGATGTTATATTCGATTAACGTACCCGAAGAAGGTATTGGTTTATACATTGACGTCATTGAAATACTATTTCCAAAACGAAAATCGGCACTCAAAGACAAAATGTTAGTACATTCAATGAAAAATAATTTATGTTATCGAATTAATTACAATAAAAATCAAATTTACTATTACGATTTGCTTCCGAGACCGGATCCACCGAAGTTTTTTATTAAATTGATTAAAAATGATTTGGGAATTAGCTTCGTTAGTTCTTCCGGATTGGAATTTCATCTTAACAAAATGAATATTAATTCTAGTAATGCAAATCCATTATGTGGTAATCAATATTTGTTTCAAAAAAAATCATATTTTGTCAACATTAGCTCGACAGTTAAACAATTTGTTGATTCCATTGAAAAATATAGTTGGACGATGATTATATCTCCTAATAATGAAAATATCGTAATCAAATTATTGGATGGTGATAGTTCATCAATTCGATGTTTTAAAACAGTAACTCGAACACAATTATGGGAAAAATCGTTGCCTCTAGGTACGGTGTTGGCTTATACACCAAATTGCCAAAAGCTCATTTACTTTCAAGAATTTGGAGCGGATTCACATATTGGTATTATTGATGCGACTAACGGTAATTTGTTAAAAAAAATATCAATATTCGGATTTTTTAGTATTAGTTATTGGAACCAGCCGGCGACTATAAATAGTGAATATACGGTTAAAAACATTATTGTTTCTCCAAATAGTGCGATGGTAGCATTTGTTAGATCGCACTGGATATCTAATCAATCCACTTGTCAAATATGGAATATCAATAGTTACCAAATCGTACAAGAAATCGAAATCGATCATGAATTCATCTGTACTGCTTTTAGTTTAGATAACAAATTAATAGTTATTGTTTGTGGAAAAACGCAACCATATCAAGAAATTATTTTTGTCGATATTGATTCGGGCCGAACTGTGTATCGAATTGAGAATTTTTCAAATCGCATCGTTAATGCTACTTTTTCATCAAATGGTGCTGAATTGTTTGTTATATCCAAATCTAAATTTCATATCATTGATATCAAAACCAAAATTATCGTTTGTGAATTCCAAGATGATTTGCAAAGATTCTACGAACTAAAACATTGACCAAATAAAAATTGAAAATAAAAATGCTTAATTGGTACCTGTTATTATTATTAAAATATACCAATCATGTTGACATCAAGTATTACGATTGATTCGGAAATTAAACCAAATCTCCCAGAAATAATTGTAATTATCAAGACTACATCAAAAATTATTTTTGTCGATATGAAAACAAAAACCGTACTGCACCAAATTGAAGGTTCGAATGTGATGTGTCCGCGATACTCTTTAGACAGACAAATTGTCGGATTACATACAACAAGCGATGATTTTATTTTTGTGACAAATAATGATTTTGCTAGTTATGAAATCAAAAAATTACACAAAAGATCTATTATGGCACTCGATCATATACATATCATTTTTTGTCAACAAGACAACATTTCAGATTCAGGTACTATTTTGTTAGAGTGTTATGATTATCGTAGTAGTAAAAAATTATGGTATACATATTATGATTCCGATATGTCTGCTTTTAAAATTGCTGATAAAATATATGTTATTTTGAGTAAAAATAATGTTGAATATGTCGACATTAGATTTCCATTGAATGGAAAACTATTAGAACAAGTCAAATTATCAAGTGCACCATTAAAGTACAAATTTGTCGGATGTTTACTTGCACCTAATGCAGAATTCGTTGTTTTACTTTATCACAACTATGTCATAAAATGTAGCATGCTCAGATTGTTGAACTTGAATACGAATATCATAGATAAAGAGTTTATAATAGAAAATATTTTTATCTGTAAATCATTTTCCGCTGATAGTAAAAAAATAGTAATGATTAATAATTTCAATTTGGCCCGACCAAAAGAAACCACAGTAATTATTTTGGATCGAATTAGTGGAGAAATGACAAAGTTTTATTCTGATTGCCCCAGAGATATCAAATTCTCATTTGATGGCAGTTCGCTAATTTTATTGACAAAAAAAAATATTAGTATCTTGGATTGCGGCACGATGAAATGCCGATTCAAAAGTGAAAATAGCGAAAATAGCGAAAACATTATCGGATTTTATGAAACTAAATAGTTATTAACACAAATTAAAATTATTTGTGTTAATAAAAAAAATTGAAAAATAAATATCTTAACGGCACCAATCAATTTTATCGAATATGAACTTGAATGGATTCTTTAATTGAGTTTCTTAAATCGGATCTTGACGCCAAAGAATTCACTGATACAACTATTACATTTATCGACAGAGAATCAAATATTGATAAAATTGATGCGCATCGGGTAATCTTGGCTGCTATGTCGCCAGTATTTCGGCTAATGTTTAAGTTCGAGAACAAAATTAAGTATGATGTCAATATTGCCAATACCAATTGTGCTATTAATTTAGTCAAAGAATTTTATGGAATCACTTGTGATGTCAAAAAAGATTGGTTATATATTTTGAATGAATTAGCTACTAAGCATTTTTTGGGCATCGATGTTGATAAAAAAATTTTGTATGATTTGGTTGTACCAGAAGAAGGATTTGATTTATTTATGGAATTGGTCGAAATGGTATATGATTCCTTTAATTCGATAGTTGAAGATAGATCAATTATTAAATGTATTCGACATAATCTTCCGACAGATACAACACAACTAAATTTATTGGTTAGCACAGAGATTGATCGTCTAAAATATATTTCGGTAACACAACAAAAATCGACTCTTATTTTTAACGATTCATATGGAAAACAATTTTTGGTACAATTTTATCGTTTATCTCGATATGTACAAATCCATGCAAATAAATGTATATTTTCCTTAGATCGTCGGTTACTCATTTTGTTGCCAAATTATTTAATTATTCGCATCGATGATATTATCAATCATATGAATAAATCCGAATCGGATCAAAAAATAGGAATTGATCTTGACGATAATCATAAGTTAATATCTTCATTTTTCACACAAGTGAATGGATATGATTCGATCGTTTCTCCCGATAATACTTATTTGGCTGCTAATTGTGATGTTGGACTTAAACTCAAAGAATTAAGAATCTTTAATATTAAACTACAAAAGTGTATAATTTTCAAACACATTCCGACTACGTATACTGGTTGTCTGGCATTTACATCAGATAGTAAAAAAATTTTATGTATTTGTTATGACCAGTACAATTATATTCAAATTATTGATGTACTGACTGGAATTTTTCATCAAAAAATACAAATGAAAGTTACTTTTGGATGTAACAATCCCTATCTAAAAATATCTCCGAATGGAAAATTTATTATGGTTCGAACATTTATGGCAGTTCAAATCTATGAATTAATCAATTATTCTAATATCAAACACATTACGACAATTCAAGAAAATACATGTCCGATCGAATTTTCGCCCGATAGTAATTTGGTTTTGACACAGAATAACCATGATATTTCACTTTGGAATATACCAGTGAGTAATTTATTCGCCGCGACCAAAATGTTCGAGGCCCAATTTCCATTTGATGGCGATAATATAATCCGGACGTCCAGATTTTCGACTGATGGCCAACATATCATCGTTAGTTTCAAAAATTTCTTCTGCGAAATCGATATCAATCAACAAGTTATAACAACGTTTCGAGGATCTTTTTATAAAGAACTGATCACAGTTATCGAACAAAAATAAATATTTTTTTAATATTTTTGTTGAAATAATATTAAAAAAAAAATTGAAAAATGAACATACTAACGGTTCATTCAAATTTATAATAGTATTAAAAATGAATCCAGCATTTTTTATTACAGACTTAGAAAAAAAAGAACTAACTGATGTTACAATTAAATTTATTGACCGAAATGACCAAATATCGACGTTGGATGCGCACAAATTAGTATTATCGGCAATGTCTCCATTTCTACACAGATTGTTCCGATTCGAAAAGAAAAATCATTTCGAGATTCATATCGCTGATTCGGATTGTGCCATTAACATCATCAAAGAGTTTTATCAAATTAAATTCAATGTCGAAAAAGATTGGCTATATATCCTAAATGAGGTAGCATGTAAACATTTCTTACAAATGCCAATTGATAAAACAGTTTTGTATGATATTGTTGTACCTAATGAAGGATTCAAGTTGCTAATCGAATTAATTGAAATGGTATATGTCACTTGGGAATTTGGAATCAAAGATAGGAAAATATTGCAATGTATCCAACATAATTTTTCATGTGACGACATCACTCTACATCCGCGTTTAACATCCGAACTAGATAAATTAAAATATATCACAGTAACTAGTTTTTTAACAAATATTAACTTTATTAATTTGTTTGGAAAAAAACTATCTGTTTCAATTTACAATCCAAAACCAAAACAGAATTTATATATAAATATTTGCAAATGCATTTTTTCTCCAGATCGTCGTCTCATGATTTTGCTGCCGGAATTTATCATTATTAATATTGACGAAATATTAAGAACAATTATCAATGCAAAATCACTTGACACATTGGCGAAAGTTCTAATTAATCAAAATAAACAACCAATAAACATAAAAAAGATGATTATTCCTGGCCAAGATATTAACAGCATCATTATTTCTCCCGATAACTCGTATGTTATTTGTAAAGTTAATCAAGTCGGACAAGTAAAATCCAAAATTATGGCATTAAGTATTCATGATAATCGGTTATTATGGACTAAAAATATTGCGATTTACTTTAAAAATGGTTTAGCATTTACTCCAGATAGTCAAAAAATTTTATATATTGGTGGTGTTCATCGTTGTTACATTCGAATCATTAATGCCATAAATGGCTCATTCGGTCGTCAAACATTTATCAATGTAGACTTGGATCCTACCAATGCCAAAATGAAAATATCTCCCAATGGAAGATTTATTGCATTTAATTGTGAAACTACGATTAAAATATGCGAACTAACGATCAATTCCAAAAATAATATCAGTTTAAAATTTGTATATTTAATCGAAAAATTAGAGAATTTGTTCGATCATCCATTTGAGTTTTCATTCAGCAGCCAAATGATACTTGTGCCAAATGATTATTGTATTTTGGTTTATGATCTGCTACAAACTAAAATTATATTTTCTGCCGAATTTCCCGTTAAATCTGCATATCGAGTAAAAGATGCGAGATTTTCCACTAATTCCGATGCAATTTTGGTACTATTTAATGATTCTTTTAGAGAAATCAACATCAAAAACAATATTACGATTCATCATGAATCACAATGTTTTCAAAATCTCATCACTATTATCGAAGAACACTAAAAAAAATTGAAAAATTATTACTCAATAAGTACTACACTTATTGAATAATAACTTAATGGACTTATCATTTTTTATTGCGGATTTAGATAATAAAAAATTTACCGATGTTACAATCATTTTCAAAGACAGATATGACGAAGTTTGTCGAATTGATGCACATAAAGTAATTCTGGCATCAGCATCTCCATTTATGAACCAACTATTTTTATTCGAACTAAAAAATCAGTATACCATCGAAATTGCTTGTAGTACTAGTGCTATCAATATTATCAAAGAAATATACGGAATAAAGTCTGGTGCCGAAAAAGATTGGCTAACAATTTTGAACGAAACTGCATGTCAACATTTTCTTCAAATGCTAATCAAAATTGATTCTTTGTACGATTTAGTCATACCATCCGAAGGATTTGAATTATTATTAGAATTAGTCGAAATGGTGTTTCACACGTGGGAGTTGGCCATTCGCGATAATCGAATTGTCAAATGTATCAAACGAAATCTTCCATTGAACAATTTAATTTTGAATCCAATATTGGAATCAGAATTAGACCAACCCAATTATTTGGTATTATCAACTAGTCGATTCGATTTAGTAGTTAACAACTTATTAAATAATGAAAGTAAACCGACCTGGCATATGGTTCATAGCCAACATATAACTTCTGCTACATCATCAAATGACCACAAAATAATATTTTTATATTCGGATCGTTTTACTGTCGATACAAGATCAAAATCAATAAGTTCTGATGAAAATATTGATGTGGTAGCTCGCAAAATTAGAAGTAATACACATTACCTAAGTTATCAATCCAAATATGATTCAGTGGCAGTTTCTTCGAATCAGACTTTCATCGCATTTGGTCATTCGCATGGAATCATTATTTTGTATGATATCAATGAAAAAAGATCCACTTGCTCACATGTAGTCTCTAAAATTTGTAGCAAAAATTTAGAATTTACACCGGATAATAAAAAGATTCTTTGTGTATGTCAAAATGAATTTAATAATAAAGTCATTAATATTTTCGATATTGAACATAATGCAGATCATACAATAAATATCGAATTTGATCTTAATAGTAACATTTTTATCAAAATATCTCCTAATCAAAAATACATCGCAATCAATGGCAACAATGTTGTTCGAGTATTCGAACTATTTATTCCCGAATTGTATTTGACCGAAGTATCAACTCTTAATCTGGGTAATGTATTACTAACTTTGAAACAAGATGCAAACTCGGTGGAATTTTCTCAAACAAACGAACTCATACTCACTGTAAATAATCACAATTTTTCTGTTTGGGATATTTCAACTAAGACAATCGTTAGCTGCTTTGATACAAAAACCAGTGAAAATCCAATCAAAAATGCAAGATTTTCGGCTAATTCAAAATATATTTTTGCATGGTCACAAAATATATTTTACTCTTTCAGTATTAAAACCAAATCAGTTCGCGAATATAAAATTTATGACACAGTGTGTGTTATTGATGGTAATTAAAAAAAATGATTGGTTGAAGTTAATTATTTCGCGAATATAAAATTGCAAATACGATGTACATTATTGATTGTAATTAAAAAAAAATTGATTGGTTAAAATGATTCATTGGTATAATTCAATTATCATTTAATTAATGCAACTTAATCGACCAATTCGTGCGCCCAAGGTCTTATTGGCTAATGCTATCAATGATCTAGATGCCGAGTCAATTCGGTCAGCAATTGATCATGGACTTGATTTAATAATGTTTTCCGAAGTTATATCCGAAATTGAAAATCAGTCCGAAATTACTAACCAAAAAATAAGTTTACTGGTAGCAACCAAAATATTACTTAATAGTGGTTATCGCCATCCAGAATCGATCAACGAAATGTCGATGCATTTGGCGCTATTTTGCAAATTTGATTTATTTATTGATTTTGGGAAAAAAAATAATTGGGATGAGTGCATGTTGCCACATAGCCAATCTTTACTCAGGTCCGAATCATTCGGAGACACTGTTAAAAGTAAACTTACCGATCCTAATTCCAAAATTTATCGCCAAAAAATATTTCAAGAATATTTTAATTTCTTATCTAATCCCCCAAATTATGATTCGGAAGTTTTAATTGTTACTATGATCGATCGACTAGATTTTCTGACAGAAAATTCCGACGAAATGCCAATTGGCCAATTTATTTCTGATTTGATTCTATTGACAGTGTTACAGATTCATATCACAAATGCGATGTTTTGTGTATTGGATATCGATTACCAAATTCAATTCCCTAATGAAATTACTTATGTCAAATCGAAATTTAAATCAAACGCTAATTTTCATACTAAAATGACCAATTTCATTAACCAAATACATCCTAATAATAATCTATTCAAAGTTCCCATGGCTCCCTACATTATGATACTCGAAAATGTTTATGATATCAGAAAAATTGTGCAAACAATTTTGGCAGATTATCAAATTGATGCAATCATAAAATGTGTTAATGCAATCGATCATGATCGAAATTACAATATGGGCCCGAAAGAAATTATTCAATCATTAGTTGTCGAATTTATGATGGCACCGGATTTGTCTGAATATTTATACTAAAAAATGATATAAAACATTACAATTAGTATATTATCATAATAATTTTCATGTCGAAACCCACAAAAATAAAATCTAATTCTTTAGCTCTATCTATTTACTTATTAAATCGTGGTTCTAAATATTTAACAGATTTCACCGTTAAAATATATTTAAAAATGATAGGAATCGATCCGAGTAAACTGAATTTGATGGCTGATGGATTTGCGTCTGAATCAAAACGATTAATATCGGCGTTACAGCAAAATCCAAAAATCACTTCTGAAATTGATACGTACATTGAAACCAGAATTTCTAAAATTAAATTTCTATCAAAATATTCTGAAGAACAAATAAAGTATATTACATCAATCATTGCAACAGATACAAAATTAATTGCATGCGCTGGTTCTGGAAAAACTAGATCTGTTATCGCTAGAATTAAATTTATGGTTGAACATGGATTTGCCCAAAAAGAAGAAATTTTCGCAATAACATTTTCTAAACATGCTGCGATAGATTTTCATGCAAAAATTAAAGCAGCATTTCCAAACTATGGAACATTTTGTGATCTAAAAAATTTCTCAACCATCGATTCGTTGGCAAAATCAATTCTATGTAAAGTGAAATCTCACAAATCGGAAAATGTAGAAATTCTTTCGATCGCATTTAGAAATTATTTAAGAGAAATAACAAATGAAGAAATTCAATTTGTCAAGTCAATAAAAAATATCAAATATATTTTTGTAGATGAAGCACAAGATTTAAATGAAATACAGTTTAATGCAATTGAACTATTAAAAGAAAAATTTGGCACTATAGTTGGATTAATTGGTGATCCCAATCAAAATATTTTTCAATTTCGAAGATCGTCTAGCATTCATTTGATGAATTTTCCGGCAAAACAATTCGAATTAACTTTAAATTTTAGATCGACACA
>Ga0206798_1004_pt1 | contig 63025 bp, 52 predicted proteins | sample Alteio_BWOrgCont_66_FD_152893 | JGI IMG/M metagenome (GOLD analysis project Ga0206798, IMG submission 152893) | Enriched cells from forest soil in Barre Woods Harvard Forest LTER site, Petersham, Massachusetts, United States -... | ecosystem: Environmental > Terrestrial > Soil > Temperate forest >...
GAATTAATTAAAATAAATTAATAAAAAATTGAAATATTAAATATCCCAAGTATTCATTAATTGAATGATTGTAATAAATGGTTTTTTATATAACAGCAATAGAATTTGTTAGAAGAATTAAATGGCTTAGCACGTTTTTTCGTAACTATAAATTGATTTTTCCATTGGTTGAATGGGTAACAATAAAAAATGAAAATCAGACAAAGGAGTTTTTTGAGGAATTAACTATAAATAATATTCAATTCAGTATTTGTAATAATCAAGGAGCGTTGAGCAATGATGATTCAATTGAATATATATCGATAAATAATGGAGAAAAGAAATGGATTAGATTTATGAATGAAATTAGTCATGAATATGAACAAGGAAGTGTACATTTAAGTATGTTACGAGCCAAAATATATCCGATAGACGATATTTATGATATTAATTCATTTATAAGGATTGATTTCCGCATGATACAAAATGAAATTTACAAAAATGTATTGGTTACAAAATATTCAAATATTAACGAATTGTTTGATGCTAACCATTTGCCATTTTTTAAAATTTCGGGAGATTCTAAAAATGTTTTAGGAATATATTCCGATCCTTTAGAAGTATTGACCAGAATTAAAAATTTGGTATCGATGTTCCAAAATTACGCATTATCATTTAGTAATATCAGATTTTCTGAAAATGAGCTGTCTAAAATTATTGTACATGATCCACTTGACGACAAAAAAACGAAAAGAAAAAAAATTTTTTCTGTATGTAATTTGTTTAATTTTCCGCACCAATATATATTTCGTAGACATAAATTATTTATAAATTTTCATTTGATACAAAATGGAAAAATTGACTTTGACAAACAAATATATTATGACGCACCAAAATCGTTACATATTAATGTTGATAAAAAAATTTATGGAGTACGCGATGTTAGCGATGAATTTTTCTCTGATGGTTATTTAATACAAGATTTTCAAATGGATATTCTTAAAACAATTTATCCCGCGACTTCTGTCAAAATTTTTAAAAATGTATTTGATCATAAACGAAAAAATGATTGTAGTAATTGTAGTCAACAAATTGCCAAAAAAATTCGTTTTGAATAAATTATTTTGATTGTATTAATTAAAATAAATTATCCATTGATCTTGAATTTTTGAATAATATGTTCGGTAGCAGCGTCATCAACTAGAGCATTTGCATATGGTGCAATTTTAGCATACGTTTTGGAAACGGTGAGTCCTGAAATATTAAAACATTCTGAAATATCTTTTTTATCAACGGCCAAATTTCGATAATTAGCTGCTACCAAAATAGATCCGGCGGCAATTGATTGAGTGTTATGGTCAGATGCCAATTTCATCTTGCAACAGTTATTAGCAATTGTAACAGCCAAGTCGGTATCAGCCCGATTAATTTTGAGTTTGGATGCATATTGTCTGATGTAATCCTCAGTAGTGTTTGGATTTAATTGTTCAAATATGACATCTTGGTTATCGGTGTGCTTGATAATTCTGTTAAATTCTTTGATTCCTTTTGTCACTTTTCTTCCATGTAATCCAAACATTTTCGCAATTTCTTTAACACTACGAGGACTCTTATTTAGTTCACATGCTTTAAACACACACGCTGCTTTGATGCTGGTTCTATTTCCTCCTCTAGTGATTATTGGCTTTTGATTTTCATCCCGACATTCCGATAAAATTTTATAAAAAATTTTGGCTGTATCGATAATAATTTTTTGAATATTATTTTTAACACAACAATCAGCTATGTGCTCAAAATCGTGATTTAGATGTTTCTCTTTGTATACAACCGAATTCCATTTTTGTTTTCGTCTTAATCTAATATTATTCGTACCAACCATTATTGTTCCTTGTGACGATTTTGGAAAGAAAAAGTTAGAAGGACATCCACATCGATTCATGCCCTCTCCACGATTATCATCATTATTATATTGTCTCCATTCCGGTCCGAAATCAAGTAATTCCTCATTAATCATACCACATTCAGAACAGACCAAGATACTCGCTCCCAAATCTTCTACCAAAGAATCTTTTGATCCACATCCCTTACATATTTTAGATTTAAAATTAATTTTTGATTTTGGATTAGAGTCTGAATCTAAATCTGAATCTAAATCCGAATCTGAATCTGAATCTGAATCTGAATTAGAATTATCATTATCATTATCATTATCATTATCATTATCTGCTTTGTTATTTGCGTCAGACCCAGCATCTGTAGTCAACATGTCGATAGACTCAGAATACATGTCTTTTTTAATATTATCAATGACTGCCCAAATATCGTCGGGTTTTGTTGTGATCAATGTTGGTTTAACTTTTTTTTTGGGTGCCAAATATTTCGAATTTAAATTCAAAGAAGTGCCAGATAACGGCTTATCACTGACCAACAATCCATTTGGAAAAGTATTGATTAAAGGCTGATTGCTAGTTATACTAATATTTATTTCTTTTTTATTGAATAAATCAAAATCGTTTTCATTTGGTAAAATAATTTCATCATAAATAGAATCCATATCATCAACATTGATTATTGAATAGATATCGTCCAATTCATCGATGATGGATAAAATTTCATTATTTATCAATATGGAATGCCTTCGATGTTCAATACTTTTTATTATATATAAACCATCAATTATTGTTTTGTTTAGTGGATATGTATCATTTTCAATTGATTCTAAAAATTCTAGATGCATATCGATTGATTCAATATTTAATGGTAATGGTGCAAGATTTTTCGGCATTCTACTATTTAAGTAGTAACTGATAATATTATTTATTTCTTTAAGTGAGTTTATTTTTCATTTTTATATTAAATGATTAATGTAAGTCAATTTTTTTATATATTTAACAAAAATTGAATTAATCGAATCAGCGGTTAATTCAAAGTAATAATTAAGGATGTGTTATATAATTCTTTTATATTGTCGAACTAAAACTTCAAATTAGTTTATAGTGAGCCGATCTAAATTTTTATCATTGAATCTCTTTTGGGAATCTCTTTTGTGAATCGATATTAGATTATTTTTGCCTGCGAGAATCGTTTAATATGTTTTGATCAAAATCAGCGTCTGTAATATCTATGATAACATTGGGATCTGTTACAATATCAATAATATGATTAACGATTTGGATTTCAAATGTATGATCAAATAATTCTGGACTTTTTTTTCTGATGATTTCAGCATCTTCTCGATTTTCTTCACAAATATATATACATTTGACACCAGCCTTTTTGGCTCCGGCTAATTTTGTGTCTAGTCCACCAATTTTACTAATTTTGCCAGTTAATTCGATCTCTCCGGTCATTGCAATATTTCGATTTATTTTTTTATTAAGCAGTATAGAAACAAAAGCAGTTGTAAATGCACATCCTGCAGATGGACCATCTTTTGGCGTTCCTCCATCCGGAGCATGAATATGAAAACCATGTGGAAAATTTTTTAATAGTTTGTTTTTATTTTCAGTACTCAAAATATTAACGGCAGTTGTTAAAGCACAAATTACAGATTCTCGCATGACTTGTTTTTGATTACCGGTTATTTTAAGTTTAATACTCGATGTATCACTAGAACCAGTAGAATTATTAGAACCATTCGAATCACCAATGTAATTTTTGTATATTTGTATTGGTATAATACCTCCCATTCCGATAGATGTCGCATACAAACCATTAATCACTCCAACCATATCATTTTTATGTATTTTTTCGATCAACATAATCGGCTTGTCTAAATACTTATAAATTAATTCTTTGGTAATAATTAATTTGTCATTAATTTCCAAATTGTAGATCCGGTCTAGTGTTACCGAATCCAAAACATCTTCGAATTTACTTTTTTTGTATTCGATATATGAGTTAAGGTCAGTTTTTTTATCTTCATCTGACAACTCTTCGGAATAATTATTAGAACAATTATTTTCTCCGCTCATTAACTCAATATACTGTTTTCTCATGAGTTCGCGAAATGGACCACGCAAATAGAACCTATCAATATTGAGTTTTAACAAAATTTGTTCTAACTTTCTTCGAAGTTCTCTGACACCTGCCTCCAATGTATATTTTTCTATTATGTATTGAACCATTGAATCATCAATTGAAATTCGATTCCGATCAAAGCCGATACTTTGACATAATTCATTCATAACATAGTTTTGGGCAATCGAAATTTTTTCTTGTGTCGAATATGGTGATATTTTTATTTCTTTGATACGGTCCAATAGTATGGGATCCAATCTACTCGAATCGTTGTATGAAAATACGATAAGAACTCCACTCAAATCAAATTCGATCGAAGACGAATAAAACCGATCCTGAAAATGTTGATTCATATTCGGATCTGTGATGTGAATCAAAGTATTATAAATTTCGTTTGTGTCATTGCGCTTTGATACTTTATCTACCTCGTCAAAAAACATGACAGAACGCCAATTTCCTGCCTTGATCATTTGGCGAATAATCATTCCATATTGGGCTCCAGCGTACGTAAAACTGTGACCGATTAAATCTGCAGAATCACTCATTCCTCCTAAACCAACAATAGACAAAGGTATATTTAATGCTGTACTAATACTTTTTGCCAATAATGTTTTTCCAACACCGGGAGGCCCTACTAATCCGATAACTTGGCCCGTAGAATCTGGATTTTGAATCCACTTTCCGACTAATTCGATTAGTACTTTTTTACTACTTTCGTGTCCAAACACAGTTTCATCTAACTTTCCAGCAACGGACTGTAAATAAGTTCTAGCCTTTGATAGTGATTTTTTAATCAATGAAAAGTCATTAGAAAAATCTTTGGCTTTCCATGGGAACTGCATCAAACCATTAATTGCCATTTGTAATTTATAATTGTTTTCTCCCGATTTGATTTCACTATTTTTTTCTAAAATATAGCTTTTTACGCTATCTGGCATATTAACCATTGTAGCTAAACGCTTTTCTAGAGATGTAGTTTCTGGTGTCAATGTCTTAATTTTTGTAAGTTCGGTTTTAATTAAATTGCTGTATTTTTTTAATTTAATTTGTGAATAAAATGACAAATTATGATAAATAATATCGTAAATAGTTTCGCCATTAACTTTTTTCTCTTTCAATAAATTAAATAAAAAGACAGCCGTACTTACATTCTGTTCTGAACCCATTAGTAACAAATTTATTACTTGAAACATTGATTCGATGTCACCATTGACAAAATCTTTCATAATTAAATTAAAATTTTTGTTACTTATTTCCTTAAATAAGTGATAATTGGCTGCTATTTTTTTGACTAATTCCATCGGACTGTTAACAAAATAGCAACATCCATTTGTAAATTTGGAATATTTTGTAAAGAAACTTCCATCAAGGAATGGATAAGATTTTTTAATGATAGCTTTGACTTCAGTTCTGATATTAAATATGTATTTGGAACAAATTTGTGAAGTTCTAATGTATACATTTAATGCATCAATTACGATATATCCCTCGAGCACAATACTAATTTCCGGAAAATTAATGATAATTGCACATGTTCTGTCAATTAAACTATCGCAATCGATTTGAACTTTTGTTATAACAAATTGACTCGAATTATTATTAGATTGATTACGAGCAGTTTTTACATGATTAATATCAATGCTAAGAGGAACAAAAACTTTATTGTACAATTCAAATAATTCGGTATCACTTTTATTAAAAAAATGAGTATACCGTGTATTAAAATATATTTCGAAAAATTCTTCCAAAGTACATATCCCATGTTCTTTGGCTAGATCGACTAAATCAGTTTTAATATTGTTGAACGGATCAACAGAAATATTTTTGGTTGATAAATAATCCAATAAATCCATGCCATCAATGATTGTATTGTAAGTTCGTTCGGTTTGTTTATCGATTAACATATTTGGAAAATCATCAAATTCGGTATAATTTTGGATCAAATTACTATTATAAATCTTAATCATATGTCTTATCATATTATCCAATTTTTGTAATATGATATTGCGACTATTAATATCAATGATCCATTCGCTGTGGATTTTTTTGATGTGAGATTCAAAATTGATAATATGACTGGTATATTTATTGTACATACGATTTAGATACTGAATTTTGATATCTCTGTTATTATATTTGGTTTCTGACATTAAATTATACTAATAATTTTTTTTGAGTTATTACATCTAGTGACACTAAATCCAATCACATTTGCCCCAAATCACTTTCTTAAAAAAACATCAAATAAATGTTTAGTCTAAACACGAATATTTAATTGTTGGTCAATTAAATTATTGGTCAATTAAATTATTGGTCAATTAAATTATTGGTCAATTAAATTAGTGGTTAATTAAATTATTGGTCAATTAAATTATTGGTTAATTTAATTGTTGGTTAATTTAATTGTTGGTTAATTTAATTGTCGGCTAATTGGCCAAATTAAGATTTTATCTGGGCATTAGATACTGCAGTGAACAAAAAAAGATGTACTGATTTTTTTCTAAAATATTTTTGCGATAAGTACATTAGTGTACTGCAAAATAATATTTTAGACTCTAAAATATATTTTATATGTAATCCCCGTAACTATAAAAAAAATTTTTGGTAGATATAATTGGTTTTTAATAAAGTGATATAAAGACAAGCCTCTCTTATCGGAATAGGATAAGAAGAAATGCCAAGTCGAAAAAGAACTGAAGCTGAATTGTCAGAAGATGAAACAGGAACGGAAGAGAATATGGAATCCGAACAGGCCGGCGGAAAAGCTAAACAAACTGTCAAACGCTCTAAATCTAAAACCCCGGTCAAAACTGCGACAAAGAAGACAGTCGGATCAAAAACTAAGAAAACCAAAACAAGCACAACTAATGCAACTAAGGGTAAAGCTGCGGCAAAGGGCAAGAAAGTCACCAAAAAGAAGGACAAATCGTCAAGATTTTTTAAGTTGATTGATATCAAAACTGGAAAATCATATGGAAGATATACTGGTGACACTCCAAAACAAGCTGCAAGTAAAGGTTTTACGAAGATGGTGCATAAACTGAAGGTTGTTGGTAAAACACCACCAAAGAAAACCACCATTTACTTGCGCGAGTCGACTAGAGGTAGTCTCAAAAAGTACTACGGGTACGAAGCATCTAGACTAAAACTTGATGAGCCCCAAGTATTAACGATCACGGGCGATGATGGTGTTGAGAAGGACATTACTTACAACTTCCGCAACAAGATCAAGAAGGTTTCTGTTCCAGAGCAGATTGGTGGAGTCGTTTTGAAGAAGGCTGGTACCAAAAAGCCTGCCGGAAAGAAATCTTCAAAGGCGAAGACACCCGAAAAGAAAACTTCAACAAAGAAGGCCGCAACCAAGAAAGCTCCAGCTAAGAAAGCTGCTAGCAAGATAACCAAAAAAGCCAGCCCAAAAGCAACTAGTAACAAGTAATAACATTAATTATTTTTAACTAAAAATGATTAATGATTAACGATTAATAATTAATGATTAGCGATTAATAATTAATGATTAGCTATTAATAATTAATGATTAGCGATTAATGATTAATGATATAGGATAAAATTTTTTTGATAGTATTATATATATTGTAATGTCGGCAACCGCTGTAAAACCATCATCTATTAGGACAGAACTACAAAAAACAAATCCCGATCCATCAATATTAACTGGACCACAATATGATTTGGGTACTAATTCGCGCGAGTCGATTGTCGAACTATTAAAGTTTGTTGATAACAAGGATAAATTTACCAAACAAAAATTTAATTTTTTACAAAAATTATTGGAAAAAGTCGATTTAGATAAAGATTTAACTCTAAAAAAGGAAGTTAAAGATACAATCATGCAAATAAATAAAACGAGACCTGATTTGAAAGATTCAATTGATTCTGCTCTTACTGATAAACTTGGATTATCATCGGCCTCTCAAATAACAAGTGACGTAATATCTGTTGACGTACCAATGAGTGAAACTGTTATTAAAAAACCTGCAAGAAGAGCAGCAACTACTAATCCAGCGCCAACCGAAAAAATATCTATAACAAAGCCTAAGTACGCTACTATTGGAACCGAACCAAAAATTTCAGTTACATCTAGATCGGTAGCTCCGGCAATTGCATCTGTGGCTCGATCATCACCATCTCCATCTCCCCCAGCTCCTCCAGCTCCATCTGTTGCTAAAGCTCCGTCTACAGTCAAGGCTCCATCTACAATTAAAGCTCCGTCTACAATTAAGGCTCCATCTATAGTTAAGGCTCCGTCTACAACCAAAGCTCCGTCCACAACAAAATCACCCAGTAAAGAAGATGATGTCCAATCGACCCTAGAAACAATTCGGAATCATTTGAATAAATTTCATTATTGGGCTGCCGATGAAACAAAAATGGGAGATGCATCTAGAGGCCAATGTTTAGAACTAGGTAATGTCAAAATTTCAGTCGATTGTATGTTATTTAACTTGGCAGGCAAAACTGAATTTTTGGCCGGAGCAAAGAATGAATGTCAACCTGGCGCATCAGAGTGCCCAAACAATTTGGATTTGGCTAAATTAATTAACATGGCAAAAAAATCTGATTTCAATGAAGACAGTCAATTTTATATTGATTTATATAATTTTAACATTGGAATGGTCAAACGTATTTCGGGACCCGATACATTGAAAAATGTTAAACCGGAAGTTGCCAATACATTATTTTCGAATTTAAGAAATTTTATTAAACAATCCTTGGACTACCTAAATATTTTTATGAACCAGTACCAAATTATTGACGATAAATTAATTACTAGCAGTTACGATTTATTGTATTTGATGTATATATTGACTCGCAAACAGGCTGATACAAAAAGAAGTATCGATAGTCTTCGAGAATTATATGAAAAATTGGTGGAAGCAATCAAAAATAATCTTGAAATTTATGCCACGATTGATATACAGAAAATAGATACCGTCAAAACTGAGGAAGTTATGACAGAGGATGTTTCTGGATTAACTGCCGAATTAGAGGCCCGCTTGGCAATGCTAGTCGAGCAAAAATCTAAATTAGAGGAAAATGTTACCCAAATCAATCAAAATACAGATTCACTCGACAATTACATTACGGATCCAGTTAAAAATTTGGGAAGTAATTTTTTAGTTAATCATTAATCATTAATCATTGAATATTTCATTAATAATCTTATTTTAAATATATAAATGAGTGTCAGAATTACGCTAAACTCAGCAGTCGGAGATTTATCTAGAAATGCATTTGACAATAATATTGCGCACAATTTATTGTATCAAGTGATGCGAAAAATAAATGTTTCTAATGTCGTTAAACCAGAAAATAAATCAATGTTAAATAATTATTTTTCAGTATCAAGTCAAAATGTAAGTGATACGCCCATCGATATATCAAGACTTTCGGCACAAGACCAACTATTAATAACCGCCACTTACTATTTATCTGATTTGAATAATTATGATTTTACATTAATTAATTCTGCATTTGATTTTGGTCTTGGTGTTAGCGATGTTATTGTATTATTGTTATTGGATAATATTTATGACATTAGTACATTTTGTAATAAGCATGGACTAGTCGCTGATTTTCACCATACAATTGCTACACTAAAAAAATTAAGTGCTTTGCATAAAATTCAGTATAATTTTTAAAATATGTTGATAATATATAAATGTCAAATCATCGTAAAGAAAAAATTAATGTTAACGATCTTATTCAAAATTTGAAAGATCTAAATGAAATCACCAAACATACTAATCGCGAGATCGAAGAAAAAAATAAAATTTTAGTTGGTGGATTGAACGATTGCAAAAGTTGTGCCAGACGCATTGGAAGCAATCATTCTAAACGATCATCGAATACTCATTAAGTGACTATTTCAATTAAATCAATAATTTGATATAATTGAAATCCGAAATCTTTATTCCGAAGCAAATTTTGAACCATAAATTATTTCGCAGTTTGGTTGAATACCCAAATTATTAAATGTAGAGTGTTCCGAATACCAAATAGTTACTTGGCTAGTTACAAATCGAAACCACTGTCTATACGTATCTTTGGCCAAAATCATTGATTCATGTGGACAACGATCTGTCATCCAAACTAATTCGTTCTCTAAGAAAATATGTTTGATGTCATCGGTCAACAAGTGTTCATGTTCTTCACATGATCCCAAATGTCCTGGATGTTCAATTGCTATATTCCAGGCTTGACAAGAATTTTCGACATTAGATGCCATGTATAAACCACCAATTAATTTATCTTTAGTTTCCAAACCTCCACCCCATCCTCCTTTGCCCCAACCATCTTTATTATTAGGTCTCTCGGTATGGAGGCCGGATCTTCTTTGGGAATGTCCGGCACGAACTTTGCTTTCGGCAATGGATAAATATCCTACTTTTCCAAATTCTTGTTCATCAACGGAACACTTTTGGATCAATGGACAATAATGTCGGTATTCACTTGGAATGGATGTAGGATCGCCTATAATAAAAGGCATCATGTTAATGTTGATATTTTTTGTTGGTGGGAATATAACTTTTTCTAATTGACGTAGTTGCATCGTTTTTATTATCATTAATTAAATTGGCATGTTTAAACAGTTTTTTTTTCAATTTTTTTTAATGGCTAGTATGTTGATAGTTTCGCACAATATATCGATCGATGCACTAATTAAAATTAAAAAATTTTTAAAAATTATAATTAGAACTTTTTTTTTACTTGACACAATTTTATTTTTTAGTAGCCTGTATGGAAATAACTCCATGTGATACCACGATCTACATACCAATCACTAAAATCTGGCTCTTGTTTTAGATAATGCAAGATCAACGAACATTTAAGATGGCCAGAATTACTAATTCCTTGACGTCGAGACTTTTCATACTCAACAGCATTATTATAAACATATGATTTCTTTTGTAAAACTTCGTTTATTCCATCAGTATAACCAACAAATGGATCTTCTTTGGCCATTTGTTCTTGTTGAATCAGAATGGATACTAAATTCCCACACTCATTTTTCCACTGAGTCTCCATATGTGTAATCGATGATATGTATGACAGATGTATATTGATTTCATGTGTGAAATTTTTTAAGTCAATTTTTTTCTTAAAAATTTGCAAATAGTCGTTCGAAACTTTTAATCATCATGAATTAGAATACTTAAAATTCTAATTAGAACTTCTTTGATCGCTATGAATTTGGATACTTCAAAATTTTTTATTGGAACTTCTCTAATAGCCATGATTAGAACTTATCCGATCGCCACGAATCGCAAAACTCTAAAAATCTAAATTGAAACTTTTCCGATCGCCATTAATCGGGATACTTTAAAAAATCTAAATTGAAACTTTTCTGATCGCCATTAATCGGGAAACTTTAAAAATCTAAATCGAAACTTTTCCGATCACCATTAATCGGGATACTTTAAAAAATCTAAATTGAAACTTTTAAAGTATCCCAACAATCGGGAAACTTTAAAAATCTAAATTGAAACTTTTCCGATCGCTACAAATTATAACTTTTTTGATTGCCTGAATCGAGACTTCTTTGATTACCATAAATTACATCAAGTAAAAAATTTTATTCGAATTTCGTAGCTTATCATAAATCTAGTCAAATAAATCAATAAATGATTTGATTCAATTGTTCTAAATTAAATTCATTAATATATTTACTAATTATCCAATAGTGATGAAAAATTATTTTGGAAATAGTCGCCGATCGCACATTGTCTAGTTCAATTTGATTAATTTTTTCCGAATTCGGTTCAATCGTTAATGCTGTTTTTGTCATTTCATCAATGATTAATTCAAGTTGTTTATGCTGGTATTCTGTTTTTATATTAAATAATTCTTTATCAGCATCAGTTAATGATTCGAGATATTTATGGAGATCAGACATTTTTTCGATAATACTATCCATGATATTATATTGATTATTAACATAATTGATAATCGATATGAAACTGAATTCAGATCTAGATGTTACCTAGACTGTAGTATATTATTTTTGTATTTGATCGTTTTGATCGGATTCAATTTATTAATATCGATCTTAAGTAAGACATCATTTTTACTATTATTTATTTGATTTTTTTTCCTCACTAGTTGATTCGGTAGTTTATCAAGTAAATCATCAATGTCTTCCCTAATTTTATTTTGTTCAGGAACGATCGAAGTCGTACTATTGATTTCGGCGTCAGAATCTGAATCTGCTGGATCTGTTGGGTCTGTTGGATCTTCGTCTGAATCCGAATCTGCAGCGATCTTAAAATCTTCCAAAATTTTCATTCGATGCATACTATGATAAATATTGTTACATAAGTCATTGATTTCATTTATTTTCTCCTTGTATATATCGATAGGTTCATTTTGGTGAGTTAGTAACCACAACATTATTTCATTAATTAGTTTAGTTAATTTATTCGTATCCGAATCTTTTAATGAAAAAAAATTATTTTTTAAAGATGTATTTAATGTTAAACATGTTAGTTGTAGTTCATCTTTAATGGTAAAATTATCATTTTTTTCAAATATCTCAATAGTATCATATTTTTTCATTATTTCTTCAGTGATTTTGTTAATTTCATTAATTTTGGCGATGTATTCGATTGTTGTCGTTGCTGACGTTGTCCACAACCATATTTTAACACTATCGATATAGTCAGTAATTGTTTCGATGTCTTCACGATTAAATTTACTAACGGGATTATTGACAACTGAAACTATATTTTTTCCCAAATCACCAATAGTTTTTTTAAGAGCTTTGATTTCTTCTTTTTCGTATTCAGATGGATCGTTTTGAATTTTGAACGATTCGTATCTCGAAGTCGAAGTCGAACTCGAAGTTGAATCACGTTTTTCTTTAGTGTCATCAAGTTCATCAAGTTCATCATCTCCATCAACATCGGCTGCGCGATTTGATTCGACATTCTCTTTAAAATTAATATTATTTTTGTTGATTTGTGCAACAAGTGGCGCATAGGTTTTACTTAATCTAGATTCTCTTTCAGTTAATTGATCAATTGGAATATCTACAATATCCTTGTTACGCAACCACTTTAAATTATTTTTAACATCAGCACGAATTTTTTTCTTATCTAATTTTGTTAATGCAAAAGAATCATCTTGTATATTTATTATTATAGTGGTACACATTGAATTGATACTATGTGCTAGTCCAATTTTTAGAGCAAGTAACGTATCCACTTCTTCATTTTTACTGGCTTCGGCAATTATTTCGTCAATTTCATTTCTGGATAATCTTCCCTTTGCTCCCCATGTTGAAGTAATTTGGATAGTATTTTGCGCGTCGGATCTTTTTTCATGTGCAGTAACCTGTAAAATTCCATTCAAATCTACCTGAAAGGTAATTTTGATGATTGGATATCCCCTAGGACCCTTTTCGAAACCACTAAGTAAAAATGTTCCGACGTGAAAATTATTTTTGGTTAGACGACGTTCTCCTTCATAAATTTTAATCGCAACTGAATCTTGATCATCAGTATCGGTCGAAAATATCTTTATTTTTTTAGTCGGTATAACTGAATTTCTTGGAATAATAACGGTCATTTGTTTTTTTAGTGTTTCGATTCCTAATGCAAGTGGGGTGATGTCGAGCAAAACCAAATTTTCGGAAAATGGATCTTTGTCATGAGTTATAATGTAGCCATAAATTGATGCACCGGCCGACACAACTTCGTCCGGATTTAAACTTTGCGTTAATGATTTGATATTAGTATTTGCAAAAAAATTTAATATGAGATTTTGTATTTTTGGAATTCTGGTTGATCCTCCAACTAAAATTACTTCGTCAATATTGTTTTGAGTTAAGTTGGCACTATCCAAAACATCCAGTAAGGGTTTCAAACATAATAAAAAAAGTTCGCTGCAGATGGTCTCGAACATTTCTCTAGTCAACACATAATACAATTTTTTATCATTATAAAAGTCGTCAACGCAAACGACGGCTTTCTCGTTCGTCGATAAAATTTTTTTTGCTACTTCAACAGAATTTTTTAATTTGATTTGTGACAATTTACTAATTTTTAGATTTCGTATGTGGTTAGTTCTTTGAAAATCCATCATAACATGATTCATTACGACATAATCAATATCTTCCCCACCCAGATGTGTATTTCCTCCCACAGCCAATGTTCTGAACACCCCATTTGATATATTCATCAATGATACATCTAAAGTACCAGCTCCCAAATCATAAACAATAACATTTCCCCCAAACTCCTTGTTCCACTTCCTGGATCCCAATCCGTACGTTAATGCAGCTGCAGTTGGCTCATTTATTATTTTTAAAACATCTAAACCAGCAATTTTGGCAGAATCAAGAGTCGCTTGTCTTTGCGCATCATTAAAATATGCCGGCACAGTAATAACAGTTTTTAATATTGTTTTCAATGGTAAATGTAGGTACGATTGTGCCATTCTTTTTATTTCAAGTAAAATTTGTGCACAAATTTCTTCTGGGCGATATATCTTTTTATGTGTAACCGATGTATCCGAATCATTAAGCTTTATTAAGATATTATGGTGATCACTATCATCATCGATAATTTCATACGAAATTAATTTTTTAATTTGTTCAATTGATGGATCATCCATTTTCCTACCGATTAATCTTTTAATGTCATAAATAGTATTGAGTGGATTAACTTCTTTCATTGATAATGCATTATGTCCAACTAATTTTGCTGATCGATGAAATGCGACTACACTTGGAACGGTTCTATTTCCAAATTGGTCCGGAATAATTTCGAATCTTTTGTTTCTCCATACACTGACACACGAAAAACGTGTCCCCAAATCAATACCAATGACATAATCATTGTCGATATTGTTAATATTATTATCGGTATCGGTATCAGTATCAGTATCAATATCAGTGCCATGACCATAATCAGTTACATTATCGGGTAGAGCCCGAATCTCCGATTCGAGGCCCAACCTGCCGCTCTGCGGACAAGGTATGTTGTTCATTCGATAATTATACTTATACATAAAATTATCTCTAACAAGCCGTCGCCGCATTAAAAAAAAAAATTGAAATTTTAAATCACTGTAATATCCAATAACAAATATCAACCATAGTATAAGGAAGATTAGCTTAAAGACTAAATATCTACTACCAATAGCAAATGGAAAATCCACAGCAGTCATCGACAGATAGTCCATTAGCCACGTCTGAACGTCCAAAAACGATTCCGATCGAAATTTTTAAGCAACATCAAACTGCAAAAACTACGCCAATCATCGGTCTTAACACCGCAAGTATACCAAATATAACAGTTCCCGAACATTTATCCATCAAAAAAAGCGATTCGCAAAGTGCCATGATTTTAAGTGTGAGACAATTGTTTACTGGTGTAACTGCCGAAACCGTTTTTGACGTGGCAGAAAAACTACGCCACACTATAATTTCTCATGTAAAAAGTGAAGAAATGGTCGCTATGGTTTCTAAAGAAATTTTAGAATGTTTTGTGTCAATCACGGGTGAAAAATATGTTAAAATTTTTATACATTTACTGAATGCTGTTCACAAAACGGCGTATAATGATATGGCAAAAAATAATCAGCCTACGCAAACAACTGCAACAACGGCAACAACGGCAACAACGACAACAACGACAACAACGACAACATCAACAACATCAACAACAACAACAACATCAACTGATAGGGAACCAGAACCAAATCGTGCCCCAATTCCTCTCCGTAGATTTTTTCTGAATGGATGCAAAGATATGATTTTTAAATTTGTTTCTAAGGAAAATATTCAACGATTGGCTGAATTTGATACCGATAACACTGATCAAAGGGATCAATTGAATAAAGAAAGAGAGAGAATCGATAATCTGATTCTAACTTTGTGTTATTTGTACGATCAAAGATCTCTGGATATTGATTACATAAAAATTAGTGCACGTAACCTGTACCCGCTCCTAGAACAAATGATGAATAATTATTTGGAAATTCATCAAGAAATGGAAAAATTGGGAGATCCATATGGAGACATTGGATGTACTGATGAAGATAGATATGAATTGATTCGAAAAATGGGAATAATTTATGCCGAATTACTTCTTCTTTTCATCGAAAAAGAATGTTATTCATTTATGACAGACGAAACCGAGATTGCATACGCAATTACAGATAATGTCAATTCGAAAAAAATGGCACAATTAATGACGATTTTTAGAGATAAAATTGTGTCAACTCCGACTTTTACCAACGGACATCTAGCATGGAAGGCTAACGAGATTTTTAAGAATTTCCCCTGATTTTCGCGAAAATACAATTCATAAATAAATTTTATTAATGAATTGTGTTTGATTAATTAATTGTATTCTTCAATGAATTCGGTATAAGTGTAAAAATATGGCAATAACAACGACAACATATTGTCTGTTTTTTCAAATACATCCGCCTTGATAAGTTTATTAATTGATATCATGATCTTATCAATAATTTTTACTTTGGATGTAAAATTTTTAACATAAAGTTCATAATCAGAATCTATCTTATTTGTGATATTTTTACAATAGTTTTTCAACAGTCCCAGATGCTCGATGATTAGTTGTTTTTTTGTGAGTTCGAGTGACCTAATGAGATGATAATTATTTTTAAGAGTCATAACATCATCGGTTTGGTCAATAATTGTGACATTGATTTTAAGACATGCATATATGATCCGAATAAAGAATGCATATTTTTTAGTGAATTCGGGAGTTTTGAGAAAATCATGCTTTTTCCTACTACTCTTTGGTGGTGCCTTTTTGAATTCAGGAGTACTAAAATTAAGTTCGCTCAAAGTAATAGTCTTGCCCGCGATTCCCTTTGCATTGTACAGTTTACAGATACTCTTAATATGAAAAATATCCAAACAATCATCATCAGATATTTCACTATATTGCTCATCTATAATTTTAATAATTCCGCTAGCCATATTGGCTATATCCATCGATTATTAATTATTAATTTAACAGTGATTAATCTTTAAACAGTGTGATCGCATTATTTTTTATTTCTTATTTCTTATTTCCAATGTAAATATATAATCGATGAATCCGATTTATGATCCATTTAAATTTATCAAGAAAGTCGAGTTGCTAACAATTGCGGTTGTTGCATCATTTATTACAATGAAATTTCTTAATTCCATATACGAAAACCTTTATGATCCAATTATTGATTTGGTAGTGAAATCTGACAATTGCGAAAAATACTATTTGAAAGTTGGTTCATACTATGTCCAATTTGGAGCAATCGTTAAAGAATTTATCAAATGGTTTTTATTGATTTTAATATTGATGTTGATTCATAACGTGTTTGTCAAATACTACGCAGAAAAAAAAAATTGAAAAAATAAATCATTGAATAGGTCATTTTATGAAACTAATCATATTAGTAAACAGCAAGTTTACAATTACAACTACAACGATGCGCAGTAATAGATTTGCTTCACTAAATGATACGGACGGTTTTGTTGCTCCAAAGAATAGGAGTCGCAAAAAACCAACCGCACCAACAACGACGAAAACAACGACAACAACAACGACGACAACAACGACAACAACGACGACAATGCCAAAACCATTGATACCAGCAACACCAGCACTACCACCAGCACCAACACCAGCACCACTAATTTTTGCAGAATTTGATGCCAGACAAAAACTCATCAATTCGACTCGTAAAGAAAGTCTAAAATTCGTTTTTAGTTCGGCACTCGACGATTTCTGCGAAGCAGCACTATTTGTGAAGAATACGTACGAAGTTAATATTGATGATTGGTGGGTGTTAGAAGAGGCCGAGGCGATTATTCTAGACAAAAAATTGATTAATGAAGGAAAAAAGCCGTATCACTCAACGACATACGGTGGAGATATTCTGATCAATGAAATAACTGATCAGATACATCCAGAAACTACTGTTTATCGGTTACCAAATCCAATAGCACTAATATCGGAAGATCCAACAAATTGGGACAAATCTCTTAAAGTTGTCGCCATAATGTATACTGTTGATGATTATTTGTCTGTCATGTCCATGTTTGGAAACAAACTTACGATGGCTCTCGATGGCAGAAGAGAGGCATTGGCAAACGAAATTTTTACCAAGTTAATTCAAAAACCCCAAATTCGGAATGGACAACAATATACACAAAAAGAAATCAATGATCAGGTCGCCATTTTCAATAAAGCGTACCCAGTTTGGTCGTTTGTAAAAATTAAATCCAATGCGACAGATAAAATTACTGTTCCGTTTATTTACAAGAATGGCCTTTCGACTAACGATATTAACGTCAATCTTAGGGATACCAGAAACAATCTTGATTCAGGAGTGCAAATCATGAATAATTCATTTTCTGACGGATATGTTCCTTTACTCGTTAGAGAATTCGTCAGAGGCGCCCTTTCTGACGAAATTAATGCGATTGTAATAAGCAAGACTATTGCAAAAAATGGGAATGCTTGCTACAAAGGGTGCCGTGCCAGAGTTCTGATAAACATCCCGACCCATTCAAACATGAAGGAATTTCAAGAGTATATGAAAAAAACATTTCCCAGTAATATTTCGAGTAGCGACCGAGATTTTAGTTTGTGTGTCAATAATGTTACAATTCCGAGCAGTTTCAAGTAATTCATTTTTCATTTTTTAAGTATTATTTATAAATTGAAAACCCGAATTATCAAAGTATGGCATGCGAACTCCAGTCAAACAACAATTGTTGTCGACATTGTTTGGCTCTGGCGTGGTTGTAACTAACATATTAGCCTTAGCCTTAGCATTAGCATTAGCCTTAGCATTAGCATCTTTGCTTTTGATACTTATTTTGACAACATGATCGAATGCTTCAGCAATATTAATATTTTTTTTGGCACTGACTTCAAAATAGTCAATATTGAGTCGTTCGGATAATTTATCAATATCAGATTTTTTAACTATATCTTGAGTATGATCACTTTTATTTCCGATTAAGATATAATTATCGTGTGTAATAAATTTTTGAAGTTCGCTATACCAATCAGAAATTTTATCAAAACTATGTTCATTTGTTAAATCAAAAACTATAACAACAATATCCGCATTTCTAAAATATGATGAAGTTATCGTCCGAAATCTTTCTTGGCCAGCTGTATCCCATAATTGTAATTTAATTTTTTTCCCATCAAGTGATAAGACTTTTATTGTGTAATCAACTCCAATTGTTGTGCTGTATGCATCATTGTAATAATTATTGCAATATCTGGATACGATCGAAGATTTTCCTACACCAGCATTCCCGACAATGATTGTTTTGAATGTATAATCACATTGGTCATCCATTATTATCTATTCAGTGAAGATGTTTTTTTGACGGCCGGGAGACAATTTGGTCGAAATATGAAATATGACATGTGACATATGACATGTGAAATGCAAATCATTTGATTCAATAAAAATTGATTCGTTACAGATCATATAAAGAAAAAATAAGTTTAATTTTAATATATATATACCAAATGGATAACTTGTATGATTTGCTCGGTATTAACAAAGATGCTAGTGAAGATGATATTCGCAAAGCATATTATAAATTAGCCAGAAAGTATCATCCAGACAAAAATCAAACAATAGAAGCTGCCGAAATGTTTAAGAAAATTTCTCATGCGAATGAAATATTGTCCGATCCATCAAAAAGGAAAATGTATGATTTGTATGGTGAAGACCAACCACAACTATCTGGAATAAATCCTTTTGATATAATGCGCCAACAACAACAAAGAAAACCAATTCGACAACTAAGACATAAAATTATATTGGCCGATTATTTTACGAAGAATGTTGTACGTGTAAAAGTACCGAGAGAGATAGATTGTGCTGAATGTAATGCAACTGGATTCACAGATAAACAAGTACATCGATGTAAACAATGCGGGGGAACTGGATTGATTGTTAAGACTTTCAGACAGGGTCCAATAATGCAGCAAATACAGTCTGCTTGCCCAAGTTGTAAAGGAAGTAAAATTAATTTAAATAGTAGTTTGCTTTGTACAATTTGTCATGGTATGGGAAAGACAAAAATTATTAGAGATACTGACGTTAATGTTCCATCTGATATTTTGCGAAATCCAGTCGCTATGTTGGAAGAGATGGATGTGGCAATTATTTTTCAGCTTAAAATGCAGAAATTTTTTGGAATATCATCGGACAAGAAGTTGATTTATACAATGTATATTAATTATGTCGAAACGATCTGTGGTTTCAGGCGCGGAATTAATCATCCGTCCGGGAAAAAACTTTTGATAGTGGCAGAAAAGGGATACATTATTAATCCTGACAATATTTATGTTTTGGAAGGGATGGGATTAGATGCCGAAGCGATGTATATTGTATTTATTGTACAGTATCCAGAAACGATTTTGCTACCCAAAAAGAAGGTTCTGAACTTTGACAATTTAGAGGTGGCACTGGGACAAAGACAAATGCCACCAGAATCGGATGACGGTATTGAGCCCGAATGTATTTACGCACTAGACACACTCAGAATCATCAACAATAATCCCAGATCAAAAGAAGAACCCAAAACAGAATCTAGTAGCAGTTCGGAAGAATCTAGTGACGATATTGGCAATTCAAATGCGATGCCTGGAGTCCATTTCAACGGTATTAATGGTATTAATGGTTGCGCGCAACAATAATTTTATTTGATTATCAATTAATCAAATCAAATTATTAATAATCAAACGGGTGCGACTATCATTGTTTAGTTTTTTATTGACATCAAATAAAAAATTAATAATCAAATGTATGCGACTATCATTGATTAATTATTTGACTTAGATATTTAATTTATTAATTTTTTTTTATTGACATCAAATAGTCTCGATTGATTTTGTCTAAGAAATTAATATCAATTACAAATTGTTTGGTATCATTATCAAAATATGTTTCATGATATTTAGAATTACTTGAATCATTTAATGTAGCTAATCGTTTTTCTAATTCAATATGGTCGTCAGGTTGCAAGTAGTAGTAATTATTTTCGACTTTGATAATTTGGTGGCGAATCGAATTGAGTTTCCGAATATCAAAACAATAAATGCATTTGACAATAGGTTTGGTACTCGCAATTCGGTGCATTAGTCGATGCATCTTGAGCTGATTGGTCGGAATATTTTCTTCTAAGTATGGTATCAAGTGATTATTAGTAAATTTGATGACAAATTGATATGTCGGAAGAATATTTGACGCATCATTTAAATTTGAAATCTGATTTGGTTTAGTATCGCTGGTATCGCTAGTATCGCCAGTATCACCCGACATATTTTTTTCAAAGTCAAGCTCTCTTCGAAGCCTCATTCTGTTTAGTTGTTGCTCATAGTCCATTAAAAATCTTATGTTATGATTTATTTATATATTTTTTTCGACAGCTATTTGATCAATAATCCGGATTGAATTATCGTCTAGGTCTAAATTGTATGTAATTATTTTTGTATTAGTATCGGTGGGTTTAATTTGATATTTGGCTGGCAAGTTGGTAAACATAATTTGACAAAAAGTTTTGATATCGTGGACAAATTTGCTAGTTAAAATTTTTAACATAATGACATATTCCGACTCGTCTTCAAAATTATTTTCGTTAAAAGATTTGTCAAGAAGCGCACTCAGACTCTTGTCAAAGATGTAGTTATTTTTTAAATAAGATGATTTTACACGATTAAATTGTGGAGTTGCAGTTTGGTAATCACTATCAGGTATACTTTTAAAAGCCGTATTGGTATAAATATCGTATTGGCTGAAATTAAAAACATAGCGTTCTAAATCGATGAATTGAACCATTTTACCCGGTGGCATATAAAAATGGTAATTTAGGCCGTTACATTTGATTTCGTATTCTCTAACATAATCAACGGTAATAAAAGCAACGTTACCAAAATGGTCATCCGTAAAAATTATTCGACCAATATATGCTGCAACTATTTTGGTATACAAATATTCAAAAATAATTGACAAATTGATTTCTTTGGGTTTGCCAACAATGTCTTCGAGAGTACCATCGATTTGTTGCATTTCGAAACAGCCATATTTGGCGTTTAATAAAGCTTGAATGAGTTCTGGTTTTTTATTTTCCAGTAATATGTTAAACCATTTTTTGTAAGGAAGTGATTTGTTGGCATTGACTCTTTTTTCATAAAAGGGTTGATACATTTTAGTGATTGTATTGAGATCAAAGGGAAATCCATCAATGATTAGACAGTTCGCAATACATGTGAAAGTTGGTGTATATTTGGCCAACTCTTCTTTGCTGAAACAATACATCCAAGCCTCTTTCAAAAATAAAGCATATCCGGGAGACTCTATATACATTTTGATAAACTGTTTTTGGTTAGACAAATGTAAATATTTATACTGGTGTGGCATTTCTAGTGGCACAAATTTAACGATTAGGGGCATTAAACCATTAGAAACCCGGCGATAAATTTTTAACAAAATTGTTGGCGATGCTGCTCCACTGCCAAAGAATTCGACCTGATTGAGATTGAGATCCGATGCGTATTGTTCAGCGGTAGTTTTAACATTCGGCATTTTTTTCAAAATTGTATCAACAACTGTTTCTAATTTTGCCATATTATTAGTCGTAAATAATGGCATTGATGGATATTTGGGATTGTATTTAGTTTGTACTCGAATAATTTTGGTCTGGAAATTATTTTCGCTAGATAGTTCGGTAGGATCATTATCAATCTCGAATACAAAGTTGGCATACATTTGCAAATCAAAATAATGCTCACTAACTAATTGTAGCATGAGATCATCAACTTGCATAAAATCATCACAACTGGCTGTTTTAGTTCCGCATACATTAACGATTTCATCGGCCATCTAATTTGAGATTTATATACTAAAGATGCTATTTTATTGGTTATTTTTTATTTTATCAAGATAAACATAAAACACCAGACACTGTGTCTGAAGGATTTCCAATAAAGTTGGTGTGGTTGTATGTATTGAATCCTGATGATTTCCAAATTAGATGCGGAGATTCCGATGCGCATAACAAAATAGCGTCTCGACATTGAAATGATGATAATAGTGGCTGAACATTGTACGCATTTAATTTTGATTGACTAATGATGAACATTTGACCATTCAAATCAAATGCAACGATAAGAGCACCAGTAGTTTTTCCAATAACACTGCGATATTTCTGCATCAAATCAAATTGTTTGAATGTAGAATCAAAGATCGATTTTCCATTTTCGTACAATAATAGCCCCTCAATATACTGCTGGGTAACACCAACTGGTTGCTGATTATCAATCACTTTTTTGGAAACAATTTTGGTCGCAATATGATTTTCAATGACTAAATAAGAAGTTGGAATATTTAATTCAGTTCCGGCTATCGTCAAAATTTCTCTTTCATCTTCAGCATTGACGGACTGTTGAAAATTAGGATATCCAGATTTTTTGTCAACATGAAAACATCCCTCGACAGCCAAACCAAAGCTATGAAATTTTTTGTGAATCTGTTCGAGAGTAACATTACAACAAAAAATTGTAGCAAATATTTTTGACGGATTTGGAATCAGAGCAATGAATACCGGATCATTTAAATTTAATAACTGGTCATTTTTAAAAAAATCGTTTACAATTTTTGGGTCCGGAATATTAGCAATAAAAATCTTGTTTGGATTATTTGAATTTAAGTCGACGACTGGACAATACGAATTATTTTCACAAATGTATTCAAAAAAAGTTTTCCAATTATTGCTAAGCATTTATATTAATAATCAAAGATAATTATTGATTTGATGAATTAAGAAACCGATTTTTAGGATTTTCTGACAGTTTGGCAATGATTGACTGGCTGGTGACATTATATTCACGATTGAGATCAGTTTTAGTATGAGTTGGTAATGGATCTCGATTTTTGTATAAGTTAATACAAATTGCACAATTTAATAATTTTTTGGGAAGAATAGTTGAATTTGGATCAAAGTAGTAGTTAGGATAAATAGTTGTATTAGGATCTTGTCTGATGATTTGAAAAATTCTTTGGAGATCGTTACCACTGTTTATTGAAAGAGCATTATTAATTTTTTCGAGTACTCTGTTTGATTTGCGATGTTGGGGAATAGATCCAACGAAGCGAGTTGATAAATCCAAATCATTCGCAAATCCGATTACAAATTTGTTAGTTAAAAGTTCATCGGGAATTAATTTAAGGGGAATTGAATCCGAATTTACAGCAATGCCGCCATATTTTTCTAAAATTGATATGATTGCCACTAGATATTTGATATTGGGATCAGTTTCTGAATCAAAAATATTACCCAATCTAGTATTTTTTAATAAACTTGATTTGAGATTAGATAGGGTCCAAGTTTGGTAAGACCATGGTTCTCTTAATATTGATTTCCATTGGGCGGCATATTTGGACTGGTTCGGATCTGATAGATTAATCAAATGTAAGATTTTCGGAATGATTGGTTTATTGCTTGATTTGCGAACGAGTATGCCAGAATTCGGATCTGCAGTTGGTACCATTGAATCATAAATACTATTCGTTTGATAAAGTTGGCCATTAGTATCAATGATTGAATTCTGATTCGAACTTGAAATGGGATCAATGCTCATTCTGAAAAATGGATAGTAAATGTAGTTTGGATTATAAATTGAAACCAATGTATTATTTGAATTCGGATCGGTTATTTCGGACGGACTTAATATTGGCGTTTGAAGTTGATTTTGCATAATGGTTAGGGCCAAATTTGTTCTAACTTCGTCGTTGGTACCAACTAATTTATTAAATGTTTCATTGGCCAATTTAATAAATTTAGCATTTTCTGGCGTGTACGGAACAGCGATCGCATTCGAATCAATAACAGTATTAATTCCGAATTTGGCCAAAATTTTTTGATAAATTGGGTCGGCATTTGTTAGATTGATTTGGTTAGCGACAATGTTTAATGTGGATAAATTTGTTAGTGTGCGTCCTTGGCTAATTAAAATAATATTTTGTTTGTTGGATAAAAATTGGTCAAGAATTTGTAATCGATTTTGCGAACTACGAATTTGAATTTGATTCGAGTCAAACAATGGCTCGATTTCAATTTCATTAATGAATTGTTTGGGTGCAAATAGGATAATTTGGTTGATTTGATATTTGTTTGTTAGGCTATCAATGACTGACTGATACGTTTGTTCGTTAGCAACAAAATTGGCTACTTGGTCGGCCGAAAGATTGAAAGCTAGGGTCCAAGACATTGACTGATTCATTAGTTGATTATAGATGGTAATATTTTATGTTGTTTGAGTCAAAATAAAATATTATTTTGGTTAAAATTATAAATGTTTTAATTATCCAAAAATATAAACAACTCCGGCGGCGCAATCGACAGTCCAAACATTATCGCTCCAATATAATTCGATAGACGATCCAGGTTCAATCATAAAAATTCCCTTGATGCCTCGTCCGTTGACATTTCGCAATACTCCGGGAGCGGCAACAATCAAAGTATTTATGCCCGCATAGTCATGTAAAACAATTCGTTTTTTAGTTAGACAATTTAAACTAGGGAACAATGATAAAATTTGTCCATAGTCAACATATTTGGCAATAAATGCATCTAAGTTTCCGGAGTTGGTTAGATTTAAGTCAATGGTTCCATTTGAGTTATAAATAGATAATGGATTTGATAGGTAAGCTCCAGAGACGGTGATACTATTTGATGGATCGCTAGTAATGGAGGCAGCCAAATCGTTGTTCGTACCAGCTTGTCTGGCCGCCCAGCTGACAAATCCGTTCGGGCGGTATTTGACAGTAAATGCATCGCCCTGGCCAGAATTTAAGAGAGTTGGACCGGTGGTACCATTCGCATTATAGATCGTTATTACATTGGATGTGAAAGTTCCGCTAACTACAATGTTAGAATTTGAATCGATGGCAACGGCATTTCCAACGTTAGTGGCAATTCCAACTATATTTGTGGCCCATTGGGCAATGCCATTTGGATCATATTTAACAATAAAAACTTCTTTTGTGCCGGTATTGGCCAGGTGCATGTTGGAGTTGATGGTACCATTGGGTGTGTTATAGATAGTGACAGGATTCGACTGATATGTCCCTGTTACAACAATGTTATTAGTTGTGTCGGTGGCGATCGAAGTTGCCATGTCGTTGCTTAGTCCGGAAATTCTGGTTGCCCAAAGAGCCGTTCCTGTCGTTGAATATTTAACTATAAATGCATCAGATGTACCTCGAGTTGTATCGGCATTGGCTAGCGATAATCCAGAGTTGACCGAACCGTTTGGCGCATTGTATAAATCCATCGGATTGGCCAAATAATAACCAGCAATTGCAACCGAACCATCAGTTAATGTTTTGATTCCGAAACCTCGGGTACCATTACCGTTAAATGGTGGGCTCGGATCTCCCATGTAAGTGGCCCATTGTACAATACCCATTGAACTGTATTTGGCAATGATTGCATTAAAACTAATAGTTGTAGGTAAAGTTGCAACGATCGTGCCGTCTGGATTGCTAAAGGATGCAATGGTACCACTATAATATCCAGTAACAAAAATATTATTGGTAATATCAGTTGATGCACTTGTTAAAACAACAACATTATCGGTCGTAATATTATCTGCCCATAAAACTAGACCATCCTCGTTGTATTGAACAACAAAAGAATTAGTAATACCAGAACCTAATAAAGATTTCGCCAAAACATTATTGGAATTATAAATGTCAACAGATGGTTCATTATACGTACCAATAACTGTAATATTGTTATTGCTATCGGTAGTAACACTATAAGCGGTATAGACGGATGGTCCGGTAATTTTCGCGGCCCACCGAACAACCCCGTAATAATCGTATTTGACAACAAAAGCGATACTATTTTGGCTACCGGTAACCAAAACCGAAGCGCCAACCGTTCCGTCCGAATTAAATGCAACTGTTCCGAATTCGGGTACGACTGGTGAAGGTATGGGTATACCATCAGATACTTCCTCACTAAAAGAACCAACAATGATAATATTCGAACAATTATCTGACGTGATATTGTTACCATTTGACATATTCAAATTTGTTATTCTAGAACTCCAAATGGCCTTGGACCTATTATTAATTGATTGTGGAGGCTGGTTAACAATCGTCAAATTTGTTTCTGGATTAATATTATCAATAGTTGTATTGATTGTATCGACAGTTTGTTTTTTGGGGCATTCTTCACTAGAACTATCACCTACCAAATGAAGATTTTGGTCATTATGTATGTTTTTATACATTGTATAATCACAATTTTCTCCTTCGGATTCGGCATCGAATGGTTCATAATCTGGACAACATTGATTTGATTGATCCCATTGATTCATCTGATTCCACTGATTAGGATTAGGATTAAAATTTGATCGTCGACATTCATCACAATCACAAGAAGATGATTGAGATCGAGATCGACACTCGTCACAGTCACAAGACGAAGAACTAGAACTACATTTAGTCGGGCAACACCCATTCTTTTTATTAAAATTTTCTTGAATAGATTTGAGAAGACCAAGTAACTCTTTGTCACATTCATTATTGGAGCAACGCGGTTGGCAACAATTTTTAGGCGATTCGCAACATTGATTAGAAATTCCACAGCAATCAGCATTTGGAACAAACAGTTGGTCGGCCGGAGCACAGCATTGGTTAGAAGAACAGCACGGATTCGTCGGACAACATTGGGATTGGCAACATGGACTGGTTAGACAACATTGACTAGTAGAACAACATTGATTGGTAGGACAACATTGATTGGTCGAACAACAATTATCAGAAGATTCACAACAGCCAGAACATCCAGAACATCCCGAACATCCCGAACCACAACATTGCTTGTCTTCAGAAGAAGCCACACAGTTTCGAGTAATAGTTCGTTTAATGATTGTCTTTGGACCTTGTAATTCTCGAACTTGTCTTTCAATTTTATTTATTCTTTGATCTTGACAATTGAGCTCTTCGCATTGGTCGGCAAGTGCAACATTAATATCAGCGACGGCTCCCTCCAAACAGGTCACGCGATGACAGATAGTGGGTGGTGGACATGGAATCTTACAACAATTATTTTTGGGAAACCGCTTGACCAAATATCGATCCGTTTCGAAATTACGGTATGGAAGATTTGTCGGGATATACGAATTAACATCACGTCTAATGCGTCTGATAATCCGACTCATTTATACTTATAGATTAGAGATATTTTTTCATAGATTGTGTTGCTGATGCATTTTCTTCTAAAAATAATTCGAAATGATTTTTAGATAAAAATTATTTTTTTTGCATAGACGATCGACCAAGTTGACTGTTAGAACTTAATTTTGTAGTTAGAGTTTGACTTTGTGTTTGAGTTTGGCCATGTGCACTGCGTCGAACCATCGGATGCATATTATTAGTTCGACTTGATAATTTAGTATTCGACGAACTATTTTTTGAATCATTTTTTTTATTTATTGTAGTTGGGCCCGAATCTCCACTTCGAGGCTCAGTATTATTATCATTATCATTATTATTATCATTATCTGTCGGAATTTTTTCGATTTGAATATCAGTAGTTGAATCATCATTAATTTTAATATTATTTAGATCGATATCATCTTTCATATTTTGGCCACTAGTTGGTAATTCATCATTACTAATGATTTCATTATCGGTGAAGTTACGTAAAATTTCGTCACAAACTTTTTGCCCCTCAAACGTATCACGCTGTCTTTGTTTATAAAATTCAATATAATCCTGTTTATTCTCATCAAATGTATTTTCTTCGTAACGCATGTTTCTAATAAAAGTTTCCTTGTATTCAAATTTTTTTTTATGTGTATCATAGTTGTCAATATGAAACTCAATTTTTATTTCGTCATTGATTTTTTCTTCTTCTTCCTCTTTAATAGCTAATTCCAAATTAAATTTATCAACATCTGCATCAATCTCTTTATTAACTAGATGAACTAGTAAATCTTCTACTTTAACATCGATAACCGCTTTTGTTACAATTTTATCTTTGATGATGCATTTGTATGGAACATTTGTCATTTTGATATTGACTTCTCCATTCATGGCATCGGTTTGAATTTTTTCTCTGGCCTTAAAATTAGAGGAAACATCTTTGTTATTATCTTTCGAAATTTTTTGAGGTTTTAACATTTCCTCAATAATATTAATTTTTGATTTAGTACTAGCTTTTGGATTAGATCGAAGATTGGGCTTGGCATTGATGGTTGAGCCAGAATCTCTAATTCGAGGATCGACCAGCCGCTCTGCAGACAAAGTAGACAAGGTAGACAAGGTAGATTGAGTTGATTGTTGCTGATTCAATTGTTGTTGATATTGGGGTATATTTTGTTGCAAATTTCGATGATCCTGAACAAAATCGGTTAGATGGGACATAACATGAACATTATTGTTGATTAATTGGTTGGATTGAAATGGGGTTGTGTTTGGATTTTGTGCCAGATAACCATTAAATTTAGTTATCATTGGATTTTGTTGTGCTATATTCTGGTACATTATATACTTATTCACTGGGTATTTTTTATTATTAATTAATCGATTAATAATCGAACAATTAATTGATAAATTAGTAAATCAGTAAATCAGTAAATCAATCATCGATTTCTAGAGTAGTGTTATTCGTTCCAGCTTCATCATAAACTTTTTTGAGCCAAGTTTGTATATTTCTAAATGTCAAAATGTCTGATTTGGACATTCCAAAAACTTTACGAAGTTTGGCATTGGGTATTATTTCTCGCCGAGTTTCTCCGTACATTTTATGTTTGGTGAAATATTTGTATAATAATTTAGATACATCAGATCTGGATAATTCTTGATCATCCTTGATTTTTAACAACGTACATAATGATTTTGGGACGGGAGCTGGCTTTGTAATTCCAGATTTTTTCCCCGAATTATTTCGTCGTTTAGTTTTAGATGCTGCTTTTAATTCTTGCTTATGTATAGTCAGTAAAGTTCCTAATTCGGCCATTAGTTTCTTTTGTTGAATGTAATTTTCGTGAAGAGCTTCTCTGATTTCACGTATTTTTATATTAAAATCTGGTTTAGAATTCGCTAATTCACTATTTTTGGAAGATTTTTTAATTCGTTTTTTGTTAGATTTTTTTGTAACCTTGATACTCTTAGACATTAGTATTAGTTAGATAACTATAAATAATGAACATTCCTTTAAATAATTTTTGATTCGAAAAATTAATTGATATAAAGTTATCAAAATCTCTATGTAATATTGAACGTTATTAAGATCAATGAGTAATAAGTCCGAAGATTTCAAATCAATATCGGAAGATAAATTTACATCTCAAGAAAAAATTATACTAGACCGAAACAAAAGATTTTATTCGACAGATCGGAAATACATTGATACAATTTTAAAAATAATTGATGGTAAATCAAACATATCAATCAGAGTATTGGATTATTTTGTGACAAATTATTCTAAAGTGAATAATATTTTTTATAAGATTCGGTTAAATGGTATTGAAGAACTATTTTATGTTAGCATCGAATATGAAAAACAACTAAATGGATATTCAAAGGATTATTTTGATCCATTTTGTAGAAAAAAGAAGGTGATTTATTCATATAGGGATAAAGATTCTAAAGTGGAGCCCATTCATTTTGTGTCATCAATCGGACAATTAAATTTTTTTCGGTGGGCGATTTTTCACAAAATTATCAAGTATGTCGAGATTCATTTAAAAGAAATTGAATCGGATATGAAAGCAAGTGCCAAGAAAGCCAAAGAAGAAAGAAATTCAAATACAAAATTGACAGAATCACCAAAAAAAAAACTGATTGAGTATTCTGATGAAGCTGATCCGGTAATAAGTTCTTCAACCAAAGTCAATAGCATCAACATTAGCACATCTAGCAAAAAGAAATCACAAACTAAATCGGAATCAGATCGCACAAAGAGACAACGAATGGCTAAATCTGTTTACGCAAAAGGTATACAAAAAACAAATGTTGCTGTTGAGATTGACTTTGATTAATTAATTGACTTTGATTAATTAATTGACTTTGATTAATTATTGAATTTTTTATTACAAAAAAAATTGAATAATTAAATTCGCTGAATTGTCGACTAACATTTATGTTTGATTAAATGAACGATAACCATATTGAAAAGATACCCGAGGAGATTTTTCAGGGCATACTATCATTTTTGGATGATGATGAATTGATTATATTGTTATTCGTATGTAGAAAATGGAAAAAAATTGTTGCTCAATCAATAAAGTGTTTTTATAGCAAAAATGAATATGTTCATTTTATTGCATCGAAAGGATATCTAAATGTGGTAAAGTGGGCGCACAATAATGGTTGTAAATTAGACCGAACCGCATCAATGGGAGCTGCTTCGAGCGGAAATTTGGACTTGTTAAAATGGCTACGTTTAAAAAAATGCGAAATGGATTCATTTACTTGTGCATATGCTGCAAAAGAAGGGCATTTAGAAGTACTTAAATGGTTACGCGAAAATAATTGTCTGTGGGACGAATGGACATGCGAATGGGATGAACGGACTTGTGCATATGCTGCAAAAGAAGGGCATTTAAATGTACTTAAATGGGCCCGCGAGAATGATTGTCAGTGGAATTCATCGGTATGTGCATACGCTGCTGGTGCGGGACATTTGGATATTGTTGCTTGGGCCCATTCAAATGGGTGTCAAATGGATAAAAAAACTTGTTCGATGGCAGCCGAAAAAGGACATTTAAATGTTCTTATTTGGGCGCGATCGAATGGTTGTGAGTGGGATTCGACTTGTTGCGAAAATGCTGCCGCTGGAGGACATTTGGAAGTACTTAAGTGGCTGCATGAAAATGGTTGTGAATGGGGAGAGCGAACATGTGCAAATGCGGCCAACAATGGACATTTAGAAATCCTTAGATGGCTCCACGAAAATTCTTGTCCGTGGGATGGTTGGACATGTGCAAATGCCGTTTATGGAGGACATTTTGATATTCTTAGATGGGCTAGAGCTCATGGTTGCCCTTGGAACGAATGGACTTGTGCAAATGCTGCGAAAGGAGGACATTTAGGAATACTTAAATGGTTACGCGAAAATGGTTGTACTTGGGACAGTTGGACATGCGCGTGTGCAGCCGAAGGAGAACATTTAGAAGTGCTTAAATGGTTACATGAAAATGGTTGCCCATGGAACGAATGGACATTCACAAATGCTGCTGGAACAGGACACTTAGAAGTACTTAAATGGTTACGCGAAAATGATTGTCTTTGGGATGAATCCACATGTTCAATTTCTGCTAGAAAAGGATATTTAGAAATACTTAAATGGTTGCGAAAAAATGGTTGTCCGTGGGATAGCCGAACATGTGCAAATGCGGCCTTAATTGGTAATTTAGAGATGCTTCGATGGGCTTACGAAAATGGTTGCCCATGGGATGGATCAGTATGTTCGAACGCAGCTTCGGGAGGCCATTTAAATATACTTCGATGGGCCCGCGAAAATGATTGCCCATGGGATTATACAACATACCAATTAGCAATAGAATTTGATCATCTAGAAATAATCAAATGGGCATACGAAAATGGCAATCTATGGAATGACAAAATATTGCAAATTGTATCACCAAATCCAAAAATCAAAAAATGGATATCACAAAATATTTCTAACAATCGTACGAATAATTACATTAGTAGTTGCATAAAAATAGCTATGATTGGAATTGTTGTATATGGTATTATAAAATTTTTGAAATAAAACATGAAACAATTGTAAAAATATCGATTAAATTTGTTTGATTAAACAAATTTGATGGTTTTTTAATTTCAACTACTAAGTATTAACTCGACTATTAGAACAAAATTTTTTAAAACAATATCCAACCAAATAAGAAACACCACTAAATATGTAAATTATTAAGCAAATTACATCTAAGTTTAATGATCCTTCTAGCGAACAATCTACAATTTTTTCTCTACTTAATTCGCCAATACATTTTTTACCATGATCAGGTTCGACAAAATCAAACGTTCCGATGTATGGCAAAATAATATTTGCCGACAGAATATGTACAATAAAAAATATGATGAAATGCATTTTAAATTTTTTTACTGGATTCTCTTCTATTGTGAATATAAAAGTTCCAATGTAAAAAAGAATTGGAAGATCAACTATCAAAAATGTAATCGAATTACATAAAAATAGTGCCATACTCTTAATTCCTAGTATCCAACATTCTTTGATGTTGTAATCAAAAATATCACAAACATCGCTTTCAATAATAAGCGATCCAATTTGTCCAAATAATATTATACTTCCAATAATAATCATTGATCCGATAACAAACAATTTCATTATCGAAATAAATTCATTGTTTAATCGCCGTAAAAGAGAGTCGATGCCGGTACTCTTGTGTGAATCTTTCATTAACTTATGATTGTTTATTAATTAATGAATGATCCAAGATAATATTTTTTCAATTTTTTTTTGTTTGACATTTTTGAATCATCAACAGATTTATGGCGCTTAAAGAAATTTGAATTAGGATTTTTAATTTGATCCGATTCGTGGCGATCGACCGGTTCTAATCATAACTTTTGACTCGGCCAGATTTGTGGCGATCGAAGAATTTTCAATCATAACTTTTTGATTTGGATAAATTTGTGGCGATCAAATAAATTTCAATTATAACTTTTGATCTGGTCCGATTTATGGCGATCAAATAAATTCTAATCATAACTTTTTGATTTAGACAAATTTAAATTTGTGGCGATTAAATAAATTCTAATCATAACTTTTTGATTTGGATAAATTTGTGGCGATCAAATAAATTCTAATCATAACTTTTTGATTTGGATAAATTTGTGGCGATCAAATAAATTCTAACCATAACTTTTTGATTTAGACAAATTTGTGGCGATCAAATAAATTCTAATCATAACTTTTTGATTTGGATAAATTTGTGGCGATCAAATAAATTCTAATCATAACTTTTTGATTTAGATAAATTTGTGGCGATCAAATAAATTCTAACCATAACTTTTTGATTTAGATAAATTTGTGGCGATCAGAGAAATTCTAATTGTAGTTTTTGATTCGATCCGATTTATGGTGATCAAAGAATTTCTAATCATAACTTTTTGATTTAGATAAATTTGTGGCGATCAAAGAAATTCTAATTGTAGTTTTTGATTCGATCCGATTTGTGGCGATCAAGGAATTTCTAACCATGACTTTTGATATGGTCCGATTCGTGACGATCAATAAAAATTTCTAACCATGACTTTTGATATGGTCCGATTTGTGGCAATCAAAAAAAATTCTAATCATAACTTTTGATATGGTCCGATTCGCGGCGATCAAAGAAATTCTAATCATAACTTTTTGATTTAGATAAATTTATGGCAATTAAAAAAATTCTAATTATCGTTTTTGATTCGTGGCCATCAAAGAAATTCTGATCATAACTTTTTGATGTAGATAAATTTATAGCAATCAAATAAATTCTAATCATAACTTTTGATTTGGTCCAATTCGTGGCGATCAAAGAAATTTTAACTATAACTTTTTATTTGATCTGATTCGCGGCAACCAAATAAATTATAATCATAACTTTTGACTTAGCCTAATTCGTGGCGCTTAACGAAGTTCTAATCATGACTTATTTGTACCAAATTATTCTAATACTCATAATATTTTATTTATTATTCAAAAAATGAAATATTATGAATCAAAATCTAAATCATCGACATTTAAATCTCCGAAATCATCATTTGACGAAGATGAATCTATCTGGTTTGAAGCATGAATGTATCCCTTAAATTTATTATTACTAGAGCGTTGTTTATGATCAAGAGCAAAATCATCAGATAAGTCCGAAATTGTTTGTTTAAATGTGGTTGGTCTATTTTTTTCTGAAGTCAAAATTCTAGCATCAGGTTTTTTGTTTAATTTGATTGGATTTGGTGGTGATTGGATAGATTGAACAGATTGGATAGGTTGAACAGATTGAACAGATTGAACGGATTTATTAGCTTCTTTGGAGTGGCTATGTTGTTTTAATTGGCTGGGTCGTGGGGCTTTTGTTGATTCAACTAGTTCGACAGAATCTTCATCCTCAAAGTATTTTTTGGCATGTGCGGCAACGGAACTAATATCGGCTTTCATTCTGATTGCTGGATTTTGCTCGGTAGCCAATAATGATACAATTTTTTCGTCATCCGAATCTTTGTCGGATTCTTTGTCCGAAGAGTTATCAGAGTCTTCAAAAAGATACCGACACTCAATTTTTTCTTTTTGTGGTTTGACTTTGATTTTTCTGACAATGGCAGCTAGTCCGCATTGATTTTCTCTGATCCATAGATTAGGAATTTCTACAATAAGTCTAATCAAATCTTTGTCTCGTAAATTATCTGGATCAAAATCCGAACCAGTTTCATCAACGAAAATATTTCGACTCATATCAAGAGGCCATTTGATATAACTAACTGGTAATTCGGCATCGGGATCTTTTATGATAGATTTTATTACAACATTAGATTGTGTGAACCAATTTGTACCATTTTCAATAATCTGTTTTGATATCATAGATTCAACTTTTTCGATAAAATTTTGCCATTGCACAACTTTTGATGTACTGAGTCCGGCAAACAATGTAATGAGTGTATGTATCGTATTAAATGGAGTTTCCGTTAATCCACCAACAACTTCCAAATACGGTGTTTGAAATACCAACGGAGTATCAGACTGGTCCGGAGATTTAATGTGGATTGGAACTTTATTATGTTTCTTTTTTTTTGACAAAACAATATCCTTTAAATTGATATCATTTATATTAGATGCTTTGATTTGAACTTCTGACATTCCTAGTTATCATATTACTGCTAAATATATCTTTTGGGCTGTTTGAACGTAGAAAAAAATTTATAAATCGAATTATTAATTTTATAATTAGAATCAATAATTTGAATTAGTTATTTGTTGTGATTAATGAATCAATAAATCAATAAATCAATCAATTATTTAGTCCTAGATGCTGATTTTCCTTTTGATGATTTCTTTTTAAGATTAACATCTGATTCAACGTCATCTTCATCATCATTTTGTGCTTTCTTCGATGATTTTTTCTTCGGAGGATCATCATCATCGTCTTGAGTTTTCTTTGATTTCTTTTTTGGAGGATCATCTTCTTCATCTGAATCCTGATTTTTCTTTGATGATTTTTTCTCTGGTTTCTTTTTGTTAACTGGTATATCATCGTCGTCTTCATTTGAGTCCTGATTTTTCTTTCCTTTTTTGGAAGATTTTACCGGAGTTTTTTCACTGTCTTTGTCGGAATCATCTTCTGAATCGTTCTTAGATTTTTTTGATTCCGACTTTTTGGTTGGTTTCTTTGTAGAAGCAGAATCATCTCCTTCAGAATCACTATCTAATTTTGCTCCCTTTTTGGTTGGCTTAGCATCTTTAGCATCTTTGGAATCTGCGTCACTATCGCCAGATGAAAATGTGAGTTCGTCGACATTGAAACCTTTTCCAGCACTTGGAGTATATTCGATTGCCATAACTTTTAAACCGACACCATACTGAAGCATTTTGGAACCTCTTGCTGGAGTCTTTGCTGCCCAAACCTTAGAATAGTAGAAAATGAATTTGATTTCGGATCTGAATGGAATTTCTCTCAAAATATCATCGATCGTCGTCGCATCAACCTTAGTTTTTTTGCCATTATTTATTCTGGTGAGTTTGGTTTTATTGATTCTGTCTCCGGAATCATTATTAATAAAATTAAATTTCATTTTGATACAATCCAATTTCTCGATTGGCGTAGAGTTAGCTTTACCCTTTGTTGGTTTTCCTTTTTTTGGTTTATCCTCTTCGGAACCAGAATCTTCAACTGGCGCTTGTGGAACTTTGATTAGAGGTTGATATTCGTAACGCTTGGCTTTAGAACCAAATATTTTTTTCTTCGTTTCTTCTGATCCAAAAAATTCGTCCGCGGCTTCCATATGTGTTCGAAGTTTTTTGCAAGATTCTTGTTTGTCATCAAGTGGTACTTTAATAAATTCTCTAGAAAGCGCAGTTGGATAGAAACTCGGATGAGGCTTTGGTATGCCTCCACTCGTAATTCTAATTTTGTCAGACTGAAGTAAAATTTTTGTTTCGGTATTAACATCTGGATCATCATAGCTGATATATGCCAAATCTTGTGGTTCCGATTTGTTCAGATCGGATAAAACGACATTAGAAAAATTGATTTTATTGTATCGATAAATAATCGCAGTGTCATTTTTCTTCTTTGGCTCTTCACTGGTCTCGGATTGAGACTTTTTAGTGTCTTTTTTAGAAGCAACCTTATCGTTTTTGGGCATGTTGATTAATTGATAATTGGACTATATGAATAATTCTTTATATTGGCCTTTTTTTTTTCAATTTTTTTTATAATAAATATCTTTATATCGATTTAAAGTCTTGGTCGAATTTAACGGAACAGAAAAAAATTGAAAAATCAAATTATAGATTAAATTATTGATAAATCATTAGTTGATCAGTATTCAAATCTAAATACCAATAAACGTATGAATGTGTCGTTAAAGGAGGACATTTAGAAGTATTAAAATGGGCCAAAGAAAATGGCTGTCCGTCGGGAACTTTGTAGCCAAAAAGCGCTAGCCATATCTAAATCTACTATTTAGATATCATTGAACCCGTAAAAAATAATAAAAAAATTGAATAATTAAATATTTAACTATTCCATTAATCAAAACAACTAGTATTAATGGAAGAATCAATGATTTTATTCGAGCCTATTCCAGCAGAAATTTCTGTTCGAATAATGTTTTTTGTTGATGATATTGGACTGATTATTATGGCAAATGTTTGCCAAAAATGGAAAAGAATTGTTATTGAAGCATATTATAATCATTTTATTTCAAAAAGTAGATTTGTTGAGAATGCTGCGAAAAATGGATATTTGAATATTATTACATGGGCCAGAGCTCATGGTTGTCAATGGGATAGTCTAACTTGTTCGAATGCCGCTCTAGGAGGTCATTTAGAAATTTTGAAATGGGCCAGAGCTCATGGTTGTCAATGGAATCGTCTAACTTGTTCGAATGCCGCTCTAGGAGGTCATTTAGATATTTTGGAATGGGCCAGAGAAAATGGTTGTCAATGGGATCGTCTAACTTGTTCGAATGCTGCTCGAGGAGGCCATTTAAGTATTTTAAAATGGGCCAGAAAAAATGGTTGTCAATGGGATAGTTTGGTTTGCCGTAATGCCGCTTTGGGAGGCCATTTAGATATTTTGAAATGGGCCAGAGAAAATGGATGTCAATGGAGTAGTTGGACTTGTTCTAATGCCGCTCTCGGAGGCCATTTAGAAGTTTTAAAATGGGCCAGAGATAATGATTGTGGATGGAATGAAAATACTTGTACCAATGCTGCTCGAGGAGGCCATTTAGAAGTTTTGAAATGGGCCAGAGATAATGGTTGTCCGTGGAATTATTGGACTTGTCATCATGCTTTTGCCGAAGGACATTTAGAAGTATTAAAATGGGCCAAAGAAAACGGCTGCCCTTCGGGAACATTGTAGCCAAATGCACCGGCCATAAAAATACTAAAAAAATTGAATAATTAAATATTTAACTATTCCATTAATTAAAATAACTAGTATTAATGGAAGAATCAATGATTTTATTCGAATCGAGTCCAGCAGAAATTTCTGTCATGATAATGTCTTTTGTTGATGATATTGGACTGATTATTATGGCGAATGTTTGCCACAAATGGAAAAGAATTATTCTAAAAGCATATCATAATCATTTTATTTTAAAAAGTAAATTTGTTGAAAATGCTGCGAAAAATGGATATTTGAATATTATGATGTGGGCCAGAGAAAATAATTGCCAGTGGAGTAATTTGACTTGTTCTAATGCTGCTCGAGGAGGCTATTTAGATATTTTAAAATGGGCCAGAGAAAATGATTGTCGATGGGATAATTCGACTTGTTCTAGTGCTGCTTTGGGAGGCCATTTAGATATTTTGAAATGGGCCAGAGAAAATGGTTGTCCATGGAATAAAACTACTTGTTATAGTGCTGCTCGAGGAGGTCATTTAGATATTTTGAAATGGGCCAGAGAAAATGGTTGTCCATGGGATGAAGCTACTTGTTACAGTGCCGCTCGAGGAGGCCATTTAGAAGTTTTGAAATGGGCCAGAAATAATGGTTGTCCGTGGGATGAAGCTACTTGTTATAGTGCTGCTCGAGGAGGCCATTTAGATATTTTAAAATGGGCCAGAGAAAATGATTGTCAATGGGATAGTTTGGTTTGTTCTAATGCTGCTTTGGGAGGCCATTTAGATATTTTGAAATGGGCCAGAGAAAATGGATGTCAATGGAGTAGTTGGATTTGTTCTAATGCCGCTCTCGGAGGCCATTTAGAAGTTTTAAAATGGGCCAGAGACAATGATTGTGGATGGAATGAAGATACTTGTACTCATGCTGCTCGAGGAGGCCATTTAGAAGTTTTGAAATGGGCCAGAGTTCATGGTTGTCCGTGGAATTATTGGACTTGTCAGCATGCTTTTGCCGAAGGACATTTAGAAGTATTAAAATGGGCCAAAGAAAACGGCTGTCCGTCAGGAACATTGTAGTCAAAGGCATCGGCCATAAAAATAATAAAAAATTGAATAATTAAATATTTAACTATTCCATTAATTAAAATAACTAGTATTAATGGAAGAATCAATGATTTTATTCGGATCGAGTCCAGCAGAGATTTCTGTCATGATAATGTCTTTTGTCGATGATATTGGAGTGATTATTATGGCGAATGTTTGCCACAAATGGAAAAGAATTATTCTAAAAGCATATCGTAATCATTTTATTTTAAAAAGTAAATTTGTTGAAAATGCTGCAAAAAATGGATATTTGAATATTATGATGTGGGCCAGAGAAAATAATTGTCTGTGGGGTAATTTGACTTGTTCTAATGCCGCTTTGGGAGGCCATTTAGATATTTTAAAATGGGCCAGAGATCATGGTTGTCTGTGGAGTAGTTTGACTTGTTCTAATGCCGCTTTAGGAGGTCATTTAGATATTTTGAAATGGGCCAGAGATCATGATTGCCAATGGGATAGTTCGACTTGTTCTAATGCTGCTCGAGGAGGCCATTTAAGTATTTTAAAATGGGCCAGGAAAAATGGTTGTGAATGGAATAAAGATACTTGTTATCGTGCTGCTAGAGAAGGCCATTTAAATATTTTAAAATGGGCCAGAAAAAATGGATGTGGGTGGGATAGTTTGACTTGTTCGAATGCTGCTTTGGGAGGTCATTTCGAAGTTTTGAAATGGGCAAGAGAAAATGGATGTGAATGGAATAGTTTGATTTGTTCAAATGCTGCTCTAGGAGGTCATTTCGAAATTTTGAAATGGGCCAGAGAAAATAATTGTGAATGGGATATATGGACCTGTTCAAATGCTGCCCGAGGAGGTCATTTAGAAATTTTGAAATGGGCCAGAGAAAATAATTGTCGATGGAATGATCTTGTTTGTTCTAGTGCCGCTTATGGAGGACACTTAGATGTTTTAAAATGGGCCAGAGCTCATGGTTGTCAATGGAATAGTTATACTTGTTCTTATGCTGCTCGCGAAGGCCATTTAGAAGTTTTGAAATGGGCTAGAGAAAATGGGTGCAAATGGAGTGCAGATACTTGTTCTAGTGCCGCTTACGGAGGCCATTTCGAAGTTTTAAAATGGGTCATAGATCATGATTGTCAATGGGGTTATTTAACTTGTCCTAATGCTGCCATTGTAGGCCATTTAGAAATTTTGAAATGGGCCAGAAATCATGATTGTAGGAGCCAAAATCTCCGATTTTGCTCCAACCTGCCCCTTGGGGACAAGGTCGATGGGATAGTTATACTTGTTCTAATGCCGCTTCCGGAGGCCATTTAGAAGTTTTGAAATGGGCCAGAGCTCAGGGTTGCGAGTGGGATAGTAATACGTGCGCACTTGCTTCGCGAAAAGGTTATTTGGAAATTTTGAAATGGGCCAGAGAAAATGGGTGTGACTGGAATAGTTCAACTTGTTCTGCTGCCGCGGAAGGAGGCCATTTAGAAGTTTTGAAATGGGCCAGAGCTCATGGTTGTGAATGGGATTACGATACTTGTTCTCGTGCAGCTCGAGAAGGCCATTTAGAAATTTTAAAATGGGCCAGAGATCATGGTTGTCTGTGGAATGCCGATACTTGTACCAACGCTGCTCAAAGGGGCCATTTAGAAGTTTTGAAATGGGCCAGAGCTCATGATTGTGCTAGAAAAAATATCGTGCAGTGCACGATATTTTTTCGCAGCTGCGAAGAAGTTTGCTACGCAAACTTCTGCAGCTCCATGGGATAAATGGACTTATTATTATGCTTCTAGTGGAGGCCATTTAGAAATTTTAAAATGGGTCAAAGAAAATAAATGTCCAGAAAACTAATTGAATCATTAAATTTTAAGTATTCAATTAATCAAAAATTTTGTTATCATAATATCTTTAAATAAAAAATTGAATTATATTTTGCGTTTGATTATAGATAAAATCAATAAATAATATCACTAAATGTCACGATCAAAAACTAATTCGAAGACCAAATCATCTAATTTGAAATCCAAAATAATCCCAACCATTTGTGCGTCGATTCGGAGCCCAACTGAACCCCATCTTCAATGTTTGATGTTAACCAAAAATGGAGAAAAATATTGTCCAATGCACCAAATTATGTGTAATTTGACTGATTACGATGCCGCATTTGATGATGTAATTCCTGATACCATACGAGAAATACCTCCCAATATAACTAATAATTTGATTAGAAAAATCATTGTCAATGATTCAGATATAAAAATTCAATCAAAAATGAAGACACTGACAACAACAACACCAACTCCAAGATCAACCACGATCACCGAACAAAAAGTTAGCACAATTATTAATTCAACAAAAGAGGCCGAAGATAATTTAGAAATTAATTTGTTGATCTTGGTAAATGATGACGAGTACTGCGATCGAATACCAAAATTAATTGGTAAGGTTTATGATGATGTAACACTTTCTGAAGATGAAATTGATCCCGTCACAATGGATACTATTTGGACAATGAATAATGGTGTTAGAGTACCTGGCGATATTGGTCGATACTATTTATTTTCATATTTTGATTCGAAAAAAAAACTTAGATGCTTAACTATTTTTACGATGTATAATTTGATCCAAGATAATAATTTGATGCATCCGACGACAACAGAACCTATACCCATTGCCGACATAAAAAGGGCGAAGCGCCTGATAGCAATTTATCAATCAAAAATTGGACTTTTCAATGATGATAGTAACAATGCTTCACCCGAATTCAAACTCAAAAATCGATTAACAAAATTGTTCAAAAAATTTCACCAACATAGTATTTATTTAGAAGAAAATTGGTTAACAAACTTGACTGACCAAACAAACTTGCATAAAATTATTACCGAAACTGAAAAATTAGTGTCAAATAATTTATCAAGTATTCATCCAAATCTACAGAATTTCAGAGTTTTTCAAAGAAGGCGACCAGCACCTGTAAAAGGAAAACTAAATAAGACCAATAAGACCCAGTTTGATTATTTAGAAATGCAAGAATATATTGTGGGCGAATGGGAAAAGTTAATCAATGCCGCAAACAATCCGAATAATCAAATTCCGATTTGGATTATAGCTTTGGGTCTGTCATATGTTGTTCCCGATGTCAAACAAAAGTTTCCGGATATCGAAGTTATGTTGAGTTAATTTGAAGATTTAATGATTCAATGATTCAATGATTCAATGATCCAATTTTAGTAAATCCTTATTAAAATTGAATTATAGAGTTTTTTATCAAACATTGATTATCATCTTACCAATTTTTGTAATATTTTGTTTAATTTTATTGATGTCATCGGCATATTTTTTGCGCAATTCATCTTTATGATAAATTGGTTTGTCAATATTTATTGGATAGTACACTCTACCAATTCTGACCTCTTCCATCAACAATCCAATTCCATAAGGAATCTTATTGCATCCTGGCATTCGCGTCTTATTGATCCAAATTTTTCCGAAGCGAATGACAAATTCAGGTGCAGATTTGTATCTGACAATGTTAGCGATATCAGTCATTGTATCACATTTAATTCTTTGGCCATTTTTGATAATTTTTGTTTTGATAATTGATTCGTAAATTGGAAACTTTACTTTGCAATAAGGAGGTAATTTTAGTTTTGGAACTGATTCAATGTCGTCCGAATCGATGTCACATTCATCAGATAGTTTTTCCCTAACTAATGGTTGATATTGATATTGATTAAATTTAGTTCCAAATAAAGCTTTTTTTACATCATCTGACAGATAATGATTGTCAAACTTTTTGAATAGCGATTTTAGTTCTAAACAATGTTCTTGATTCGGATCAAGTGGAATATTAATAAAAGATCTATCTTCGTCTTTAGAAAAAAATTTTCCTAATTTTGATATGCCATAGTAAGTTATTTTGATTGGTCCGATAAGTAGGCTGAGTGGACGATCGGCATGGCAAATGAATGCGATATTTTGTATGGGACCGATTGACACTTCACTAGTTGTAACTTTATCCAATTCGACTTGGTTTGGTTTTAGTATGTGATCAGGTTCGAGATTCGACATTAGCGAAATTTGTGATTTGAATTAATAATTTAAAGTAAGTTATTAATTCAGACAAAGTATTCAATCAATTTTTTAATTTTCTGGCAATTCAGTATCTTTGTCGATATTTAAATATTCTAGATTATGAATTTGTAGAGTCCGAATCTCCGATTCGAGACTCAACCTGCCGCTCTGCGGACAAGGTTGTGGCTGATAAATAAATCTTGGTTGTTGATGTTGATAGAATTGAGACAATTGTTTACTCATTGCTTCTTCGATTAAATGTACTTGAGTTTGAAAAATTGTATAATTTGGATCTGTTGTATCGATCATAAATTTATTATTTTCTAATTTAATACAGCGAATTTGAATTTTAGAACTCATTAGGCAATAATTTTTATTATTATTCATTTCATTAAGTAATACTAAATTAAATGATTAATAATTTCAATTTTTTTATTTGGCCTTTTTTTTCTTGATGAGATCATCAATGGCTGTTTTCTTTTTGGTAATGGCTGTCTCGATGATTTGTTCTGTTGGACGAATTGTGCGTTTGACTTTAAGATGGTCCAGCAGTAAATCAAAGCATCCGGTTCCACCATTTATTAGAGTCCCGACCATGATTCTGGCCGAAACACTGCGTATATGGTCTGATTCACCAAATGCGGCAGCCATGAGTAACTGTTCGACGGTCTCCTCAAATGAAGCACGAGAGAACGGATCAGTATCGAGTTTATTGGCACCGTGTCGATTAACAGCTATCAAACCTCCCATGTGAGTGACAGCATCGGCCAACAATTCGATGTGTTGATAGTTGCAAGAAGTGTCGGCACTTTCTAACGCCAATCCAAATTCACGAATAAATGCGGCCCTGGCTGCCTCAACTCCGTATGTTTCGTAGATGGTAATAATGTCGTTACAATATGTCTCACTCAGATTGATACCATTGATTTGCGCTAAATCCGATAAGTTAATTCCGTCGGTCATTATGACAAAATGTTTTTTGTTTGATTTGTTTCCATCCGAATCAAAAGCAATATAAGACTCCTCTACAATGTCGTTGCTTTCGGTAATGTTCGGAATACCCTTGATTTTGTATTTGGTAACAACCATTTCTTGAAATTGGACCAATGTATTAAAATTGTAGTTATTGGCATCGAATCTAACATGAACCATTGGACTTGGACTGTTATCAAAATTAGTGACGATGGCCGTTTGAGTTATTTTGTCAATGACTTTTTTGTACTCTTTCTTCGAACCTTTAGAATCTTCGTGACGCATTGCCCAATTATGACAAAAACTTGTTTTAATTTCTAACATTGTAACATTTTTGTCAATCATTTTTTCCTTTGATAATGTCAATCTCAAAATCCATGGCAAATTATTAATGTCAGTTTGACAACCGGTTTTTCCGTGTCCACCTTCGAATACATTACTGACACCATCTTTTGACACAAAACTATGTTTGCTTGAAGGATCTGGATCATAAATAATATCAACTTTATCTACGACATCTTTCAAAGTGGTGTATTTCAAATGTGATGCTATTTTACTCGCGATTACTTTATTTTCCTTGTAATTATCGTCAAGAATAACAGTAACAATTGGAGTTTTGATAACCTTTGACACCGATAACAATTCTTTAATTCTAACCAGACCACCTGATACAGTTTTGCCAGTACCAGATTTGTGAAAAGATTTTAGATTGGCCTGTGTAACTGGTTCGCCAACACTGTGGGCACCGACAAATCCAACCATTTCACCACCTTCTACTTTGGCCAACAAGATACTTTGGTTGAAATATGTGATAATTTCATCGAGTTCGGATTCAGATAATTTGTATTCATTGGTGCATCTCTTGGGCGAAAGACAATCGTACAGATAGAATTTTAGCAATAGTTTGATTCGTTCATCATCATCTTTTTTGATGACAGATTTTGGGCCATATTTTAAAACTCGATAATTTGCACTGGAATACATTTCTTTGATTCGAATTAGAATTAAATGCGGATCTGCAATCGAATCAGTAGTTCTACCGTCACGATTACGAATATTTCTAATAAATTGTTGTATATCAATCGGCATCATGTACGATTCCTTAAATGCAATCGCACTGGTATTGATCGATTTCTGTATTCGACGCATGTAGTCACGAAGACTTATTAACTTTCGATAAAGCGCCTCGTTTAACTCGGTTGTATATTTTTCGGTCATACCATTTTTTTTCAGTTCGGCAATTTCTTCTTTAGTATATGTGTATCTGCTACGAACAGTTTCGTTGTTGGCAGCCATTAGTTCGATTTTTTGGTCAATTTGTTTTTCAGTATTGATACCATTATCTCCATATGTGTACTGTATAATTTTATCGTTGGCGTTTCGAACTGTTCCATCATATTCGACCTTGATATCTTCTAAAATCTTGATTAGTTTCCGCTGAATATATCCGGTATCAGCGGTTTTAATTGCCGTATTAATAAGTCCTTCACGACCGGCCATAACCTGAAAAAAGAATTCGGCCGGATTTAATCCCGTCAAAAAAGAATTTGCACAAAATCCACGAGCAAATGCACTATCATCGTGTTGGTGGAACATTGGCAAAGTTCGATTATTAAATTTCTTTTGAATACGTTTGCTTTCAACAATGACTTGTCCAATGCATCCGATAATTTGGCCAGCATTCATATCTGTACCGGATGATCCAGACGAAATGGCTATGTATAAACCACTTAGAATGTTAAAATTCAACATAATGGTCTTTTGGATATCATTTTGGATCGCTTTCAAAGATTGCCTGACAATCGTTTCGAATGCATCTTGTGTCAAGATATATGGATCATTTTCGTATTCGGTAATCGCTGTTAGAATTTCTTTTCTCTTTGTTTCGATAATTTTGTAAACTGATCTATGAACTTTCTTTTGTACAATCATATCCCCAATACCGACAGTATATCCATATCGCATCAGAAATTGCAGCATCATTCTCTGTAAATCATCAATTAAATTACGGGTCTCTTTACTTCCGTAGCGATACCATGTTTTTTGAATAATCGCCGCAATCTCTTGTTTACCAAATGTTCCGTCAGTAATTAATCCATTGCGTATTCTCATTTGATATTCACCAGTATCTCTCTTTCGCTCAATATTAATTTCTTTTGGAATAATTTTTGAGTACAAAAATTTACCCGATACTAATTTGTTTTTGGGTATATCATTGTTAAGTTTAGTTGATGTTGTCATTAAAATATTTTGGGCATCTTTCCAATCAATTTTGGTTGCGTCTAATGTTAAGACGTATGATCCCATTAATGTATCTTGTTTAGCATTAATGACGATTCGGCTAGTCGCTGGACTAACAAATCGTTTGGCAGCATCTGTAATAAGACGCAACTCTACCGCAGTCGAAATGCTTTGCGGCACATGCAGATTCATTTCCTCCCATACCAGACATAATTCGATTATTTCAAATCGAACTCGTTGTCCCTATTATTTCATCTGTGGCATAACAGACTTACATAATAGCTCTCTCTCGAGAGGGAATAGACTGTACCTTAGATAAAACCTCATCAAATAAAGAAGTTATATCCACACCTTACCAGTCGTTGAGACGCGTAGTATCTAATTCCAAATAGAAATTAAACCCTTGTCGCCTGCTGATCGTCTCTATTCGCAAAATTATCACCCGAGTATTCTTGTTTACTCTTAACGCTAAGGTGTTACCTTAGAACGCTTGGTATTTGCGACCTAACGAGATGTTCCAGCATCCAGGTGTGTTGCCATACAAATAAACTTTGCCTTTAGCGTCTACTTGCTGACTAGCAGAATTCAAGATAAATTCCACTGAGACCAAATGTTAATCTCCATCGAACGTAAAATCCCCTAATTTTCACTAGGGGGCGGACTTTACCTTAAGCGAATGAATTAATTGGTTCATTCACCCATTGCCGTCAAGTCTCTGGACCTTCTTCTCTACTTAAATAAGAGAGAAGCTTGGCTGCGGATTTCCCATTTAGGTGTATGTATCTATTTTATTTCTTATTAGTTTTGCTTCCAGAATAATATTTTTTATTAATTTTTTCTTTTTGGGCCTGTTTCTTGAATAATTCAAGTTGTTTTATGGCCTTATCGAGTTTAGCACTCATTGATTCATTTGATGAGAGAAATGCTTTGTTATACAACTTTCCATTGATTTTTATTTGAACAAAATAGCCCTCAGAAATTGTTCCATCTTGTTTGGTTTTTGAACGATAATTTATATTTGGAGGAAGATTTTTTCCTTGTTCAGTTCTTTTGAGCTTTCCATTAGTAGCTCTTTCGACATTTCCATTAGCTTTAGAAATTTTATATTTTTCTAAGTGTTCACTATTATCAGGCTGTTTATCTCCGACATGATAATTATAACCATAATTGGGATTGGATGTTTGATATTTTTTAATATATTGATTCTCGTAATCTCTCATGTTGTCATCTGAACAAATTTTTATGGTAAATATGAACCAGTCTTGAATATTAGAATTTCGAAGAGCTTCGTAAAAAATAGGACATTCATTTGCAGTAGTTAAATTTTCGCTTTTACTATTTGATAAATGACGCTTAAATCTTCCTTTGGCTCCGTAATAAATTGGTCCTTTTTTACCATGTGTTGTATAACTTGATGCTCTCCCAATATATGATTTTCCTGTATTCGTATTAAATGCTCTATATATAGAGCATGTTGATAATGTTTCTCTCTCGTAAAATGAACCATTTGCTTCTCGATCTATTTCTGGAATTTTATCATTTAGCAATATTATTTTTGTTCCCCGGCCCATTCATATTATAAATGATGCTGAAAAATATTTTAAATTATTTTACATATTCAATTTTTTTAGATACATAATACACCTTATCCAAAACATTATTACCATACCCCTGATTTTTCTCCAGGGCCATGATTACGTCACCATAATCACTTGGTAGTTTTGGCTTTAGGGGGTTCCCGAACAATTTGACAATGTTGCTGTATTATCTCAGATTAATACCATATTAGAGTATTAATTGCGACAATACAACTAGATAGTTATATCTAACGATTAATTCGCTAGGTTGGTCTTACACTGTTTACCTCTAATGGTGATCCAACAACCACTAGAGCAGCTACCTGTTGCTGACCTCGACTTTGGAGTGAGTCTGTACCAATCAGCATTATACGGATCCGTGACATTTACATTGACACGGAATGTCAATAATAATGGGTTTTCAATAATATGACAAGTATGTCCCATCATTGACAATTTATGTAGTGATGGTTGACGATTAAACAAAACAATATCTCCGTTTTGTAAATGACGTTCAACAATGTCACCAGGTTTTAACTGAAGAGGCTTTTCTACATATTTCAAATGATAAATATGTTTGGCCTCATTTCCGTCCGAATCAACCGTTGATTGAATAATAAAATTGGCTCCTGGATATTTTCGCCGTCCATTCCTAACCAATTCTGACAAATATTTCATATTCTTTTTAGTTACGATTTCTGGATAAGTTAATTCCATTGCTATCATTAATGGAACACCAACTTCGTTAATCGAAATGTTCGGATCTGATGTGATAACCGTACGGGCCGACATATCAACACGTTTTCCCATTAAATTTCCGCGAACTCTGCCCTCTTTTCCTTTCAAACGCTCCGTTAATGATTTAGTAACTTTTTTGTTTTTTTGGCAGGACCTTGGCATTCCAATGTTGTCATTAGCGTAAAATGTTGCAACGTGAATTTGCAACAACATGAAATCGTCGCAAACATTTGATGTTCTAACTAAAGCTCCTTCTCCCTTGGTATTTTTAAGATTTTCATTATTCTTGATGATATCGACCAGTTTGTGGGTAAGATCATCGTCAATTGTAGAAGAAGACAGAATTTCCATTTTGATTGACGGTCTAACTTGTACTGGAGGAACTGGGAAATTAACAATAACCATGTCTTCGGGACGAGATTTTGCGGGATCGAATCCCATAACCATACAGTCTTCGTTAGAAACAGCTTTTAAAATGTCATAACAAAGTTGTGGTGTTAGACTTTGCGGAGAACGTTTCTTTTTATCTTTTTCTTCAATATCGTCATTTTTTTTGACAGCATTCGCAAGAATTGTAACATTCCCATATTTTTTATCAATGGTTATTTTATGTGCAGGAGTTCCACATCCATAGTTTTCTTTTTGGCAATGGGTGACACCTTTGCAAATGGCTCTGATTTCATTGAATCGCTGCTTACCATGTTTATTTTTTAGGAGACGAGCAATTTCATCCTCATTTTTGTATACCAAGAGTTTGTTGCAGCGAATACAAATGCAACTCAGAATATTCTTTAACAGTTGCAAAAATCCCATATGAAATACTGGTTCAACAAATTTAATGTGTCCGAAATGGCCCGGGCATTTTAGAGCCATTTCCCCACAAGTTGCACATTCTAGTTTATTTTCGGTCACACCGAGTCGACGATCAATTGGTCCACCCTGCACAGGTTCACCATTGTTATAAATTTCAGCAACAGTAATACCATTAGGATCGGCAATCGCAGAATCCTCAATCACTAATTTATTGCCATAAATACAAAAATCGACTCTGGTAATATTTTCGACCGAATCAACATTTCTGACATAAGTATTTTTGCTTGTCTCCATGCCGAATTATATTAATATAGTCGATTATAATTTTATATGAATTTGATTTTATTGAAGTGTGTTATTTTTTCAATTTTTTTGTTGATATAGTTAATGATTTTGTCAATCAACAATTATATCAATCAATAAAATGTTGATTGAGTCATACCGAATCGACGATCAATTGGCCCATCAAGGACAGACTCCAGAGTATCATAAATTTTGGCAGCAGTAATACCATCTGGATCAACTATCGAGGAAACTACTGAATCATAGTTATTATTATAAATACTAAAATCTATTTGGCAGATACTTTGAACGAAATCATTTTTTTTAACATTGATATTACTGTTGGGTTCCATAACAATAATATTGAAATTAGATTTTATTGAAGGGTATTATTTTTTCAATTTTAAATTTAGCGAGCATTTATGAATTAATTATACAAATCATAAATGCTAACTTGGTCGGCATCCAAGATAACCGCCGAAAATGGTCTAAGTTGAATTATTTTGATGTGTGTACAATCTATCCCCATCAGTTCCAAAATTAGTTTCATATTAGTCACATATGTATCTGAATTTTGTATATTAATAATGTAGTTATCAAGTATATCTAGATCAACATCTATAATTGTATTATTATCAAGTAAAATGATATTTTTTCGTAGAGGTGGTGTTAATTCGGATATGCTATATGAATTTAAATGTGGAATCTCGGTAATATTTCCAGTGAAAGTTAAATAACTAGTTCCGAATTTATCGTGAGTTCTGACATAATATGTTCCTGTTTGATAATTTGATAAACCATATCCCAAATAATATCTCAGAGTGACATTTGTTATGTCTGTATCTCCAATAAAATATACGAATGTTAACTTGTTGATCATAGAAAAAAAGAGTAAACGCATATCCTTACAAATATTGTACATACCCATGTACAGCCGTAGTAGTAGCATATTATTTATATATTAAGATTCATTTCAAATCATTTCGAACCTAGATATATAATTTATAATTATGGCCAATGCAACTATTTCAAAAATATTATTAATTGTGTCTTATATTGTAATCATAATTATGATACCACTTTTACTTAGTTTATTGATGAAAGTAACAGTTGATGCCAATAGAATAACATCAATCAAAGAATTGGCCCAAACAAAATCTATCGAAACAAAAAAGCCATTAATTGCATTTGATAGCATTAATCATGGCGCCGTCGTTAATCTCGAGAAAAATAAATCAATTGAGGAATTTGATGGTTCAATTACAGAGATCATCAACCAAATGGCGGATAATAGTTGCGTATTGATTGTTTCGAATGTATTGGAATTTGTTGATGATGATCGAATATCTGATTTGGTTAACCAAATAACCAGAGTATCTGGTGGAGACTTGTATACAATTAATATTGGTAAATATTCTCCCAGACTTTTGTGGGACTACAAAATCAAACGAATAATGAACAAACAATTTTATTTGCCCAAAGACAAAATAAATTGGTCTAAACCGAATAAATTAGAAGTATCAATACAAAAATTTTATTCCAGTATTTTTAAAATTTTGCCTTATGATTTTATGACGAAAAATGTGTTGTATGGAATCAATGCTAAAAATTAATTTTTAATATCGATTTTTAATATCGATTTTTAACGTTGATGACATCCATTTTTTATAGCCCAATCTAAAATATCATAGTGGTTATATTCGGTAGCATAATAACATGTTAACGAATCCCATGGACAACCGTTTTGGCGCGCCCACTGGAGAATATCCAAGTGACCGTTTTTGGCTGCATACGCACACGTATCGGTATCCCATAGACAACCGTTTTGGCGCGCCCACTGGAGAATATCTAAATGACCGTTTTTGGCTGCATTCGAACATGTTTTCGAATCCCACTCGCAACCATTTTGGCGTGCCCACTGGAGAATATCCAAATAACCATATTTGGCCGCATAATAACATGTTGCCGAACTCCATGGACAACCATGTTGGCGCGACCAAATCAAGACGTCTAAGTGGCCTCCTTTGGCTGCACCAATACACGTCCAGTAATTCCAATTATACTTATTTTCACGCGCCCAAATAAGAATATTTAGATGTCCATTTTTGGCGGCATGATAACACACGATAGTTTCCCACGCGGAACCATTTTGATTCGCCCATCGAAGAATATTCAAATAACCTCCTTTGGCAGCATTAATATAAATTCTTTGGGTATATCGACAACCATTTTGATATGCCCAAATAATAATATCTAAATGACCTCCGATAGCCGCATTATCGCATGTCGAAGAATTCCATTTACAACCATTTTCGTGGGCATATTTTAAAACTTCGAAATGACCTCCCAAAGCAGCATTCGAACACGTTAACTCGTCCCACAAACAACTCATCTCTCTGGCCCACTGAACAACATTCAGATATCCGGACTTTGCAGCGCAACTAATAAATTCTGATTTTTTAATTAAATGATAACTAAACGATTTTCGAATAATTTGTTTCCATGTAACACAGACATTCGACATAACAACGAATTCAACTCGTTCCAAATGAGATACAATTGTCATCACAATTTCTGTCGGAATATCACCAAACAAATATATATACTCATCCATTAAATTAGTTAACTTAGTTTAATTGAATAATCAAACAATAAATTATTCAATTTTTTTATTTAGCTGGGTCCAACAAAAAAATTGACCAAATTATCTCTTTTTTAATATTTAAAGCTATGAAACTATAACATAATATTAGAATGATCGATTATGAGAATTCAATTGAGATTGTGACGGTGGATAAGCAATTGCCATGGATCGAAAAGTATAGACCCAAGAATATTAACCAAATTATTTCTCATTCGGAAATAATACAGTCTTTAAAAAAGTTTATTAAGAAAAAATCATTACCCCATTTGTTATTTTTTGGTCCATCGGGATCCGGCAAAACTTCGGCAATTAAGTGTTGTGCCAATGAAATTTATGGATCGTATATGCACTGTATGACGATGGAATTAAATGCATCGAATGAAAGAGGAATAGAAACGGTTCGAACCAAAATCAAGAATTTTGTGTCAAATCGAAGCAATATTTTTTTGCCAATGGAGAATCGGAACATCTTTAAATTGGTGATTTTAGACGAAATCGATTCGATGACAGTAGAAGCACAAGGGATGCTGCGACAAACGATTGAAAAATACAGTGTAACGACTAGATTCTGTTTAATTTGTAATGATATCGACAAGATTAACTTGGCATTACAGTCTAGATGCACACTATTTAGATTTGCCCCACTCATTTCTTTAGAAGTAAAAACAAGATTAGTCGAAATTTGTTTAGCAGAAAAAATCAAATTTGAAGATTCGGCAATTGATGCAATCGCTAAAATATCAAAAGGAGATATGCGCTCGGCTATTAATACATTACAGCATGCGAAACAAATAACCAAAAAGAAAATTACGCTCAATAATGTTTATAAAATGTCCGGACATTGCATACCTGTCGTTGTTAAAGAAATCTTCGATAAATTAATGTTACTATCAAGCCAAAAAATCAAATTATCAGAATCAGTTACAGAAATTACCGAATTAGTCGTTGATAATAATGTAACAATTTTTAATTTACTCGAAGAACTCAAAAACATTATTATTATTAGTTCTGATATGGAAAACACGAATAAACTTTTTATTATCGATAACTTCGCCAAAATCGAAGTTTATGATTCGGTCAATGTGGATCTATCAATTGTTATCATGTGCATTTCCAGTTTGTTTGTTTTGATAAATAATTAAATAATTAAATAATTAAATTGCTAAATTAGTAATTTGATAATTTAATAAATTAATTACAAATTGTTTTATGAATAACATTTTCATAAATCAATGGAAAATCGTAGTTCGGATCATGATCATCTTTTAACTCCGATGTGTATAATTGTTCGTTGAAATAATCTTCTTTGGGTAACGCCGAAAGAAAAGATTTGGGATGTCTTGATTGCAAAGTAACTCCATTCGCAATAAAAGATCCAACGGTGTCAAATTGCAAATCCCATAATTTAATTTTGCCTTCTCTAGTTGTTGGAAGAATATCCCCCATATTTCCCTCAATTTCAGTAACATTTGGTAGACAAGCATAAAATTTAGCATGTCTTCTAGATGATGCATGAATAATCGGATGGAGAGATGTTACGATTAGTGGTTTGTATGGAATTAGATTTTCAATTGAATTCGACTTAAAAATACAAAATGATCCGGTATCGGTTTTTGAGTGGGTAGATGATAATACTCTAGAAACTCGATAAATCTGATTATGATATCCAACAACAAGATCTCCCCGGTTGATATATTGGATGGCTTTAAACGATCCATCGGCCATTGTAATCATTGAATCAGAAGAGACACAAGGCAAGACAACACGGAACGCCCATTCGATAAATTGCCCAGTTACCGACCCGGCGGTTAAAGTTAATGATGACGCAGTAGCGGATTGGAGAACGGTTGGTGTGCCGTTAATTAAAATATCGCGAGTCAGTGAACCCCCTAGCACAGACGAAACAGTAATACCTGTCGGAACATTCGTCATAGAAACGGTCGGAATATCACCTCCAGCGTTTACAACGATAATTTGGTGGTTGGTGTATGTGGTACCTAGACTAAGTACAAAGGTATTGGCGACTGTAAAAGGATTACTATTTTCCGGGGTAAAATCAACAATACAAATTTCATATGAAGCAAATTCTTCACTACTACTATCTGCAAAATTAATTGTGACATCAAATTGGTATGTATTGGAGACAGTAACTGGTCCGGTCATACTAACTGTAACAATAGTTCCTCCCGGATTTGAAGTAACCGATGATGTGATGCCTGGCGGAGTAGTGACTGGCCAGGTAACACTGCCAGGATTTGCGACATTGAAAAGAGCAAAATGTGGATTAGTATAAGTAACAACAGTAGTACTAAATGCGCCGTTAATCTTATCAATAAGTGTCACCGGTGGCGATGATGGATTCGCTGGTGGATTAGAAGTTGCTGTAGACATAAAAACTATAATTAACAATGATAATAAATAAATCAGTGGGGTAAACTATTAGTGGGGCAAACTATGCAACCATTTCGGCCGCGATCGGTGGACAAGGATAGTATCCATCGATCATTAAATCTTCAAATTCATAGTCGGTGATGTTGGCTTTCGTAGTTAAAAATTTTAATTTGGGTAGTTGTCTGGGATTTCTGGCCAGCAGTTTGTCAATTGCTCCACTTTCAATATGCGAAACATATAGATGGGCATCTGTAATGCTATGTACCAAAATTCCCGGATCTAAATTACAATGATGTGCCAATAAGTAAGTTAATAGGGCAGCTGTCGTAGTGTTCCATCCCAACAAAACGTCCCAACTTCTTTGGATTAGATGACAATTTAGTTTTCCCTTAGAATTTGAATTCGAATTATCATGATCAAAATCGACTCCAAAATTATACATACAATGGCAGCTAGGCAAAGCTTGTTTTTTGACATCTGCACAATTCCATAAATCAATAATGATTCTTCGGCTATCAGGATTATTTTTGATGAGATTAATACATTCATCAAGTTGGTCAACTCCCTGGCCGGTATAATCGGTCGAACAATCAACATAAGTGGCTCCATAATGTCGCATTTGAAAACCGTATCCGGGTCCAATGTCTCCTTCTTCATACGGTAATTGATATTTTTCTAAATATTCTTTGGTTGAATTTTTTTTCCAAATATTGACATTTTTTTTCTCTAAAATTTTAGCATCAGTTTGCCCCCTCATAATCCATATTAATTCTTCAAAAATACATTTCGGATACGATTTTTTGACAGTTGAAATTGGATATCCCTTTGATAAATCAAATTTCATTTGGTATCCAAAAATTGATTTTGTCAAGCCATTTCGAGTTTGTTTAGAAACTCCGTTTGTCATAATTTCTTTGACAAGTTCTAAATATTGTTGTTCTTGGCTAGAGTAGAGTTGGATCAAGTTCTGCGTATCTGTCGCGGCTGTAACGATTCTAGAATTTTTTGGTTGTTGTGCATAAAATTCGCTAAAATTACCAGTGACTTTAAATTGTTTGATCGAAAAATTAATGTTCTTAGTCAAATCTGATTTTATTTTGACAGTATTAGTATCAGCATCAGCATCAGTATCAGCATCAGTATCAGCATCAGCATCAGCATCAGTATCTTCAGTTATTATTCCAAGATTGACCGCATCTTGAATTGAATGTGTTGATAATGGAAAATAGCATTTATGATCAACAATATTTTCTTTTGGATATGAAATATCGAGTTTAGTCAAAAATATTTTATCGAGCTGTGAATGCTGGAGAGCTGTATGATAAATTGCAGATCCACCGATTACATAAATATTTTCAATATTTAATCTAGTTTTTGCCATTTCTAGTGCGGCATCAAAATTTTCTACAAATGCAACATTTCTCGATGGTATATTTGACTCGGAATTTCTAGCGACAACAATGTTAAATCGTTTTGAATTTTTTCTGTATAAGTTCGGAAGAGAATTCCAAGTATTGTATCCAACAATAATAGCATTTTGATTCGATTCTAACGTTGTTTTTGTTGTTGTGGTACGAAAAAAATTCATATCTTCCTTGATCAGGGGCCATGGTATAGTATGATATCCGTATTCGTAGACTCCGATCAAAGATTCGTTATTGATTGCGACAATTAGACTGAACATGTGTAATATTATATGAATTTTGAAACATTTTTAAAGATGATTAATTATTTCAATTTTTTATTAAAAAATTGAAATAATTAATTGGTTTTAGATTAAATATTCATATAAAACGATACTTTTATTAATAAGTTAGTCGTAAATGGAATCGGATATAGGTACGCCGTCTCAAGATAATATACTAAGTACGTCATTACCAAATCAATGGGTAATGTATCGATATGATAAGCAATTATTTAAAAAAATTGCGAACAGGCCTAATTTTCAGGCCAAACCACATAAGGAATTATGCACATTAGATACGATAAACGATTTGATTTATTTGATGCAATTGATGGAAACTAAATGTAATCGATCTGGAGAATTTGCTGGCCGAAGAAATTTAGATTCAAATGATTATATCATAATGCGAAAAGGGATCGAACCAATTTGGGAAGATCCAAAAAATTGGAATGGTGGTACTTTTACGATCAAAATGAGTCATACTAACGGTTTTAATGTATGGTCTCTGTTTGTGATGCATATGTTGGGAGAAACATTGACGGAAGAGATGCAATATATCAATGGAATTACTGTTTCATATATTTCGGATTCAGGAAATCCAAATACTCCAAGTGACAGATTGGCAAAACCGAATAACTATACATATATTAAAATTTGGGATGGAAAACCAGATAGAACTAGAGAACAATTTATTAGTAGTCTTCCCAAAGATATTTACGACAACATTTCGACTGAATCTCTACAATATTCTCAAAATAATAAAAAGAACGATTTTAACAAAGAAGGTATCGTCGGTAAATTAGCCAACGAACGCAACCAGGGTGGCTTCAAAACTACTCGCGGAAGGGGAAGAGAAAGGGAATCAAATTATGGTCGGAGGAGATATTGATGATATTGGTGATATTGACACTGAGATGCAAAAAATAGTTTAATTAATAATTAACTTTTGTCCAAAAGTAAATTATAAATGATGATATAAATTGTTATTAGTTAGTAATTAATAGTTAGTATCATGTGTTGGGGACAAAAAAATTCGACCCAGTTTAAATATACTAAGAATAATGCGACCACCAAAAATGATACATTGAAGTATGCATGCAATCTTTTAAAATCGGAATTTGCATTAGTTAATAGTTCGATTCAAGATGATTATTTGGCGATTTTAAATGGTGGATGTTCTTATTTGCCTAATTTATTTTGTCAAGAAAATGATTTGAGTATTTTTAGTAAATTAAAAAATGAAATTGATTGTGGCCAAGTCGTTAATTGGAGCAAACATTTTAAATGTGAAAATCCAGAATTTTCGGAGACGTTTAATATAATCGTTAATAAAATGGCAGAACATTTCAATGTGGAAATTGTACAAACCAGATTAAATTATTATTTGAATGGTACACACTGGAAACCACATCATCATGATAAACATTGTTATGAAAATGAAAAAGAATGTATTCGGGAAGATTTTACGATGGGCGCAAGTTTCGGAGCGACACGATCTTTAGAATTTCAACATGTTGAATCGGGGATAAAATTTGACTTTCCCCAACGTAATGGAGACATTTTTGCATTTGATTCAGAAATCAATAAAAAATTCACACACGGCATTCCTAAAATATCCAAACCAATTGGCGAAAGATTTTCAATTATAGCATGGGGTAAAAAAATATCATAAATATTTTAAGTTATGTGTAAAAAGATTATAATAAATTATCAATCAATAGTTAATAATGATATCGGAAAAATACAATTCGTTAATGGCCGAAATGACGGAGGCCGATGTAATATTTAATAATTTTAATTTGATTGTAGATTCGAATGATTTACTATTTTGCTTAACTACTAAACCTATTGTTGAGTTCCAAGATTCTCGTCCAGCAAATTTCATTATTTATCAAATGATTGTTACGATTGGATTATTGGTTGATCCATCAGATTTTTCTAAGTGTTTTTTTCATTTAGATTATTTCGAACATAATCCGTTAGACATCATATTCAATGATTGCCAAGATAATAATGACTGTCCGAAATTTTGTGCCAAAAATAAATCTTGGTGTACGAATTGTTTGGGAAAAATATCGGCATCAAATATCAATCTAATCATGCATCCGTCAATAAAATTTAGCAATGTGCCTTTGTATTCGGTGATTGATATTAAAAGAGAATGTAATCCGATCGATTTTGATGATATTGAATCATTACGCATTGTTAGTGAGTTTATTCAAGCAGACCTTGAGACGATTTACTCTATACAAAAAAATGTTGATACAATCAATGAAAAAATAAGAAAAATAACTGAGTCATTAATATTTCTAAGGGAAATACAACAACAAATTATGAATACAATTTTGGCACGGAGAGGAAATAGTCTGGATTCTTACACGGCAATGCTGCAACATTTCCAAGTTTTGGTTGATACTGATGATAATTAATCAATGAATAAATATAATGACATTATTGACTATAATGTTATTATAGAGATTGATTATTGATTATTGATTATTGATTATTGATTATTAGTTACTGATTATTGTCTCGTTCGATCGGTGACAAAAAGACGTACATTTTTCCCAAAATAGCGACTGAAATTACTAAAACCAATGGAAAATCATTTTTGAGATAAATGTCGATTGTTGGACAAAGTTTACTACATTTACTAAATCCCATTAAATTACGTAAATCATACACTCCCTGAACGATTTGTCCCGAATCCTTACTCTTTTTTTTATTTGGATCTCGATATTTTCTTGTCACTTTTCCTCCTTCATTTTGACCCTTAAATGAAATTTCGTTATCGATCGATGTAATTTCAACAAACGTTGAATTATTATTGAGATGTTTACATATAGTATGAAATTTATCGGATGCCATTGTAATTCTATTTTGAAATTCAGTTTTGGGTATTGGCAAATCAGGATTACCAATTTCCATCAGAAAAATTTCAATGTCTGTTTCTCCGCTATTTTCATTTAGACTGCGAATGTATAATATGCTACGATTATCACGATTCATGTAAAAAAGGATTGGTTCATCGTCGTTAATTGTTTTTAAATGATCATGCAAATTATGCATATCCACTCCAATCGTAATTTTTGGTTCATCGCATCGAAAAGAATCAAATTTACTAGCTTCCAGATTTAATTTGATCAAAATACTCTTGTCTTCGGTCAAGCGTAATATACGAATTCCTCCGGTATTTTTCTTTGATGGTTGTTTCTTGTTAGGATTTTTTTTTGATTTTGTTTTTGATTGGTCATCAACTTCCTCAAAATAATCATCATCTTCATCAGCATTAATATCTTTATCAGGAGGAATAAATACTATACAACAGTCAGAAATTACTCCGCTGATCCGTTCAACAACTTGTTTTATTGCCCCGGTATGTGTTGTTGTGATTTCCAATATTCGATTATCTTTATTTTTCGATGATTTATCTGCCTTCAACGAGTTATCTATTTTAGATGAGTTTGATGACTTTGATGACTTTGAATTTGATTTTGTTGACTTTAACGATTTATTGGGAATGGATTTTTTGTTACTGATTTTTTTGTCGACATTATCAATAGTTTTTTTCCCTGATTTTTTCAAAATTATCTCTTCTTCTGATTCATTTTCAGATGATTTTTTTTTGACCGATTTTTTATTATTGATTTTTTTGTCAACATTATTAATAATTTTTTTCCCTGATTTTTTCAGAACGACATCTTCTTCTGACTCATTTTCAGATGATTTTTTTTTTACTGGTTTTTTGTTGGCCTTCTTTGCAGATTTTATATTATTCGAATCATTTGAGTCAATTGAGTCAATAGATTCATTCGAGTTATCGGCCTTATCAGATTTTGGTGGAGCCTTAGTTTTTTTGGTTCGATTTGACATTAATAGAGATTAGTAGTTAATAATATTTCGAAATCTTTATATCATTTATTTTTATTTAAACGCATTACAATCTTCAATTTTTTTTAAACGAAATGATAATGATAGCCGATTTGGATTAATACAAAGAAAAACATTTATATGCTTGCATCTTCTAGGGCGCACTAATAACTAAAAAGTACAAAAAATATTTTGTATTAATATATAATCCGAAATGTCTTCCAAAAATGCATATCGCCTAGTGAATCCGCACATCGAAGGTTCGTTAGAAACAGTTGTCCGTGCAAAAAATTCTTTTAGTGCTGGAAAAAAATTGTATAATTCAATTTCAAATTTTTTCACTAACCACGTGGATAATTTTTATATGACGATCCAAAATGTTGAAACAAAAGACCTGACTCATTTTAAAATCAATGAAAAAAGAGATTCGGAAGGAAATGTAGATTTTAAACTGATTAAAATTGATGAGTCATTTGATCCTGAAACTAACAAAAAAATAATTTCGACGATTGAAAAAGTAGATGCACAATCTGGAGGGAAACATAGACATAAACATAAACATCACAGAGACCGAGATCAAGATAGTTCATCATCGTCTTCATCATCTAGTTCCGAAGACTACTTTAGAATACCGATTCAACCTATTTCCAGATTTGTATATTTTTCTCTGCCCTATTACAAACTGCAACTCAACGGTCTAACACCAATTGATGTTTCTAGACTATTCATGCCAATGTTTAGTTTGCCGATTAATCCTAGTTTAGAAATTAGATTCGATTTGTATAAGATGTAAATTAATTGAATATCGTTATTACTAAAATATAAAAATTTCATCTTATATCTTAGTAACAATGGGCAGAGAAGGTCGAGATGTTGATGTCGATGTCAAACATCGATCAAAGCGCTCAAAACGAGTTTCTAATAAGAATAAACCGAAAAAGAGTCATCATCGCAAAAGAAAAAATGATAGCGAAGTTGATATTGAAGATGCAGATAATATTGAAAATATCGACAATGTCGAAGAAATTGAAGAAAGAAATCCAGTTATCGAAGAAAAAACACGTTTGAGGCTTAAACATAAAATTAATGAATGGCTCGATTTTGATGACAAGATCAAAGATTTAAATGCAAAAGCAAAGAGATACAAGGACGCAAAAAAACAGCAAGAAGAACTAATCTTGAAAATGATTAATAAAATGGGCGTAAATGACAATAAAATTGATGTACATGATCACGAAAATAATTTCAGAGGCAGAGTTTACCGTTATAAATCAGTAACGAAGGGAGCCATCAAAGAAGATATTATTAAAAATGCTTTGATGGAAATAATTCGTGACGAAAAGAAGGTTAACCAATTGGTCAAAAAGATTGATAGTAAGAGACCAATCAATGAGCGCTACTATTTGAAGCGAACCAAAGGAAACAAAGAAGAATAATTATTATTGACTAATTCTCGATTGAAAAACTAGTCAATAATTATCGAATTTTAAATTGACATAAAAAAATTGAAATAATAATAGCTTATAATACGAATATAATTATTTAGAAATAGAACAAATGTATTCGCATAAATCATTTTCATCCCAACGACCAATCAATGAACTATCCTCAAAAGAAATACTCAATCTATTAAACAGCGGGCGTTTTATTTCCGCACTTGATCGAAGACAAATGGAAGAACAGTTAGAAAAACAACTTAAATTCGATAATATGACTCAAAACAATCCAATTGATGATTTTTTCGCATTAATTGGATCTAAAAAAATAACGAGTCGATTAATGTCATCAAGAACGACATTATCAACAACAACATCATCATTATCTCGGATCAGAGATTCGGACCCAACCAAAAATGAACCGGGAATTTTCCCTTCACTTGGTTCCGATACGTTTACAAGCAAATCCGCCATAAATTATGGAGCCGTATTCAATCTGAATGATAACCAATCGGTAAATTTAGAAACAAAAACCGAAACTATTTATTCAAACAATAAACTGATTTTGTACTACAATGAAATACAGAATATGCTTTCGGAGTATGCGATCAATCGTGTTCAAA
>Ga0206798_1001_pt2 | contig 60139 bp, 52 predicted proteins | sample Alteio_BWOrgCont_66_FD_152893 | JGI IMG/M metagenome (GOLD analysis project Ga0206798, IMG submission 152893) | Enriched cells from forest soil in Barre Woods Harvard Forest LTER site, Petersham, Massachusetts, United States -... | ecosystem: Environmental > Terrestrial > Soil > Temperate forest >...
TCAAAGAAATCCTATTCAAGATTTTTAATTTGGCCCGATTTGTGGCGTTCAAAGAAATCCTATTCAAGATTTTTAATTTGGCCCGATTTGTGGCGATCAAAGAAATCCTATTCAAGATTTTTAATTTGGCCCGATTTGTGGCGTTCAAAGAAATCCTATTCAAGATTTTTAATTTGGCCCGATTTGTGGCGATCAAATAAATTCTAATCATAAATTTTGATTTGGCCCGATTTGCGACGATCAAAGAAATTCTATTCAAGATTTTTAATTCGATCCGATTTGTGACGATCAAAGAAATCCTATTCAAGATTTTTAATTTGACCCGATTTGTAGCGATTAAAGAAATCCTATTTAAGATTTCTTTAATCTGATTCGTAGCTAACCGATTAATGTATATTAATATCAAATTCGTTTATTAAAATGAATTTGAAATCAAATCAATCTTTGCAAGAAATTCTGATTGTGTTTTCATAAACGCTAACATTATAGTCATAAAATTCATACATTTTTCTTATGACAAACATGATTTTGGGATCAATTATTTCGATTTTGACACTAATTTGTGTAGCATCAAATAAGTGATGAATGTCACGCATTTGTTTAATTGTAACTAATGCCCGGTGAATTTCTGAATTAAAAACAGAGCATCCTGGACTGATTTTCTTATTTGTTTCTAAAAGAAAATAACGTTGCACATTATCTAAGTCCGAACAATCGCCTTGTAATTCCGTTAGGAGAGCATTGAAAGGTTCAAATGTTGAGCTAAATCTAATCTGACTATCACGATCGGTATCGGTATCGTTATCGTTATCGCTATCGCTATCGTTTGATGCGATTCGGATGGATTGGCGACCAATACAAACATTACATAGAGGCTTGTCAATATATTCTGGAGCATTGAGATAAACCGGCCGACTAGCGCCTACTTTAGTAATAAAACAGGTATTACCAAAATTTAATTTTATGTTACACAAATGGCATAGTATATTACTAGTTGATGTTTCGGCACAAGACATTCGGGATAGATTATGATATAGTATGCTAATAGATAAGATTGGTATTCAAGCAGTTTATTTTTCAATTTTTTTTAGTTTATAAAGATACAGACCAATCCGAGATTTTTAATTTGATTTGATTTGTAGCTAGTTGAATAATGTATATCGATATCAAATTCATTTCTGTAAATGAATTTAAAATCAAAATCGAATCAGTCTTTGTAAGAAATTGTAATTTTATTATCGACAACACTAACAGTATAATCATAAAATTCGTACATTTTTCTTATGACAAACATAATTTTGGGATCGATTATTTCGATATCGACGCTGATTTGAGTGCCATTAAATAGTTCGTAAATATTTTTCAATTGTTTAATAACGACTATTGCCCGATGACTTTCAGAATTAAAAACACAACACCCCGAACTAATTTTCTTTTTTGTTTCTAAAATAAAATAACGTTGTACATTATCCAAGTTTGAACAATCGCCTTGTAATTCTAATAAAAGAACATTGAGAGGCTCGAATGACGATTTAAATTTGATATAATTACCATCAGATTTGGCATTACATGGATGCTTGTCAATACATTTGGGAAGATTATCAATGATTTGATCTTTCTTGACTATATTATGATACTCTTTGTGTTGTAATTCAGTCAATTCGATTTCTTCTTTTCGAGACATTTTTTTGAAGAAAAACTTATTTTTGACTTGTACCGACCAAGTACTAATTCCGTTCGTCAATGTAATAAAATTTTCTGCAAATATCTTTCCGGATAAAAATCCTTGCTGTAAAACCACAGATTCTCTATTTTTTATTAAATATTGCAAATGAGTTTGCAATGGAACTTCTGTAATGTCATTAACTCGCGTATATCCTCGCAACTTTTCTATCATCTCGTCGGGAATATCGTCGAAATTAAACATTTGGATAAGTGGAAATATGGTATAATGATTGGTATAATGATTGGTATTATAATCATATGGCGAATTTATTTTTCAATTTTTTTTTTTTAGTTTGTAAATCTACAAACCAAAAAAATTCCAACCGTGTGAATCGAACACACGTCTTTTCGGCCACAGCGAAATATTCTGCCACTAAACTAGGTTGGAGTGAAACGGTCCAGAGAGGTATCGATCCTCAATCCTCGCGATAGACAGTCGCGCGTGCTACTTTTACACCACAGGACCACTGATGGTATCATTATACCATCAATGATTTATGTTAAATGAATCAAAAAATATTTATAATACGGCAATTTTTCATACTAGAATCTTGGTACCCATCGATCGAGTACAAACTTAGTCAAGAAAAAAAAAAAAAAAATAAAAATTTTTTTTATACTTTTTCAAAAAAACAATTTTTATAATATTTAATCACTATAGCCAGTCAAAAAAAATAATTTTGTTTCATTATTGTAGGTATATAAATGGCCGGTGAGTGTTCTACAACAGGTTCAACAGTTGGAATTGTTATTTTGGTGATACTATTATTAGCTAGTCTGGGAGTTAATATATGGCTTTTGGTCAAATTCTGGGACCAGTTAAAGAAGAAATAATTAAATCATTCAATAATCAAACTATTAACCAATTATTAATTGATTAATAGTAATCATTATACTGTATGCGAACATATAGCAAAAGTTTCGTCTATATTGTTGAGAGTGGTTCGAAATTTGATGGAGATATGATTTTTTATTTCGGTCGCATTGGTATGTAAAGTTAGCGTGAATACCATTTCATTATTAAATTTAATTTCGACCAAATTTGCGCCACGTTTTTTAATACCAAAACTAGTAGCTTCATCTAGTTCTTTTCCGAAATCATACATAACGAATCGATTTTTGTAAAGTTTGAATACGATACGATCCGATTCGTCGAATAAATAGTTGAATAGATTAGCTGCACATTTACGTTTCTTTGCTAATGTTTCAACAGTTAAATCGCATACTGGCGCCAGAACAACCGTGTTTTTGATCTTGTCGCTCAAAGCCGAATACTTTTCCTTATTCTTGATTTTTTTATGGGTTCGATCATTCCAGGCTTGATATTGTAGCGTGTAATTTTTGCAAATTTTAGTATTACGTTTGTATTTACAAATTTTCATTAGTTTGATCGGAATGATATCACGGACCATAATAGTTAAGTGTGACAATGAAATATGTGCTATCGATTTTTTATCCCAGTTTAGTCTAAAATCGTGTAATACTTCGGGTTCGGAATCGATATTAATTTCAAACAGAGTAATGTTGTTGAGGTAGTCAGAAAGGCATTGGGCCAAATTTGTCGCATAATTGGCATAGTATGTTTTTTCGGCCACATCAAGTTTGTTATAGGTTTTGGTACTTTTCTTAATATACGTTTTTGTGTCATTAGAAATAGCGATGTTTAAAACCGAATCAAATGCTTTGGCCAGACTGTATAGCATAAATTCCCGGTTAATCGACATGAAAATAGATTAATTAGTCGTTAATTGATTTTTTAATTAAAAAGGGATATATTTTTTCAATTTTTTTATAAATGTAAATATGTCATGATTAATTATATCAAATATAATGGATCAAAAAAAACTTCCAATAACAATTCGGCCCCATTCGTATCATATTTTGATTAGCATTCTATCTGAAACACTAGAAACATTTGATGGGGTTTGTTTGATTGTTTTTACCAAAGAATTGGAATCGAAATCGGATTCAGATACAAATCAAATAATTTTGAATAGTTACGAACTCGCGATTATTGAAGCTAGTATTGACTCGGTTAACTTGATATCGATAGCTTCAAATATAAAATTGCAACAAATTATTTTGACATTCGATCTGATCCCATTATCCGGCATTTTAACAATCAGATATCGAGGTCGAATCCGTGATCGAACACCGGGATTGTTCAGAGTTAATAACCTGATTTATACCGATTTGGAACCAACATTTGCCCGATATGTTTTTCCGTGTTTCGATGAACCAACATTTAAGGCTAAATTTTATCTGTCGGTACAAACTAAACCAAATCTATTAGTATTAGGAAATGCTAATGTTAATGTTAATATTAATTCGGATGCTAAGAGTATTCATTGTTCGACTAATCAAGAGTGTCGAGTCACATTTGAAGAAACGCCACTAATGTCAACATACTTGTTCGCACTATTTATTGGTCATTCGAAGTTTCTGAAAAAATCATTCGACAAGTTTCCACTAACTTTGTATGCCGATATTTCCGACCAATGGTCAGAATTTATTTTAAACCATTCGGCCCGATGTATCAATTTCTTAACTAGAATATTTGATATTGATTTGCCGATTAAAAAGTTAGATTTTTTAAGAGTTCCCCAATTAAAAGGAGCTGCGATGGAAAATTCTGGTTTGATTATGTTTAAAAAAACTTCATTTCCAGAAGAAATGTTGGTGGCGGATAAAATATCTGTTTTGGAAGTTATTTTTCATGAAATTTGTCATCAATGGACAGGCAACTTAGTTAGCATTGAATGGTGGTCAGATATATGGATTGCGGAAGGACTAACGACCTGGCTATCGTATTATATTATTGATCGAATGTATAGCGAATGGAACATCCCGCAACATTATTATTATTTAGAAACAGTCAGGGCCCTATCAGACGATAGACTGATATCATCACATCCACTAGTTACCGATGTTGCATATCCATCAGAGACAGCCGAAATGTTTGATGGTATCACTTATTCGAAGGGATCCGGAATCGTCGGGATGATCGCCAAATATGTAGGCACAAACATATTTTTATCGGCACTTCGTGTCTATGTTAAAAAATTTGCCAATTCAAATGCCAGCACAACTAATTTCTTAGAAGTAATTGAACAAGTTTCGGGCCGACCAGTCACTAACTATATCAGCAGTTGGATTTATCAACAAAATTATCCTGTTGTCAAAATAATCAAATCTCAAAATAAATTTATTATTAGTCAAGAACCGTTCACAACATTGCCTAATAAAAGCAACAGCCACTGGTTAGTACCACTGACTAAAAAAATTATTTTGGGCGATAAACCGATTGAAATCGACGAATTACCCGAGATAAACAAAAATAATCAGAATCTATTTATTACCTGGTATGATGATGCTAGTTTAAAGCTACTATTGACGACCCACAATTTGTCAGCAATAGATCTTGCGATGCACTGCCAAAATCTCTTTTTATTGTTGGAAAGTGGAAGAATCACTTTTAGCTATTATTTGACATTTTTGCAAATGATTCTGCAAATATTAGATGTTGATTTATTGATAAAAATACATTACGATAATTTTGAACACTTTCTAATTCGGATTCAAAACAAAGAATCGGTTAAATTATATTTAGATGTGTTAATGCCTTTTGTAACTGAAATAATTAGTGAATTAGATTTTGATTTTATTGGCGATGATCCAGTAAAACGTCATTCATTCGCTCTTGGTTGTCTCGTAAAAGAACCTCGTTGCGTGAATTACTGCCGAAAATTATTTACAAATTTTAAACAAATCCCGTACCAGATCGAACAAATTGTTGTTCAAACAGTTATCTTGGATTTGGATGATGCACAGAGAAAATCAGCATTTGATTTGCTATTTGATTTAACAGCAAATTACAACCAAACTAAAGTATTCGTGAGTGATTTAGGAAAAACACCAGATTTCGATAACTATTCAAAAGTTTTGCAACTCATTCTGTCAAATTCAATTAATGATAGTTCAAAATTAGATTTGTTAGAAGCAGCCGGAGAAAATTATGTAATGAATTATCGGTTGTGGCCATTTTACGTAGAGAATTGGAACGAACTCCGAAAAATTGCCTGTCCAATTTCCAGAAATATCTTGAGCCCACTTAGTTATTTGGTTGATCATAAGAATTTATTAAACGATATTCGGAGCTTTTTTGCTGATAAACTCGATTGCAAATTAATAACAACAAAAAAGTTGGCAAAAATTCTAGAAAAAATCGAAATAAATACACATTTTCAAAATACCTTATAATAATAATAACAATCGAAGTAATGAATAGATTAAAAAAAGAATCTGTTAAAAAAGAATCTGTCAAAAAAGAATCTGTTAAAAAAGAATCTGCCAAAAATATCCTGTCACCAATCATAGTCCCACAAGCAAAAGAGCCTAAGCCAGTTGAACCGATCGATCATAAAATAGAAGATTTTGGCTCAACTATTAAAGAATCGATTGATATAATCAAAGAGTTCAATTTATTGACGGTGCTGGGAGATCCAATGGCAATCATAATGGTAATTGGATTTTTATTTACTTCGTATTTGTATTTGGCAAATAATTTGATGTATTTAATTGTTGGATTATTGGCACCGTCTTATTTTATGTCTAAAAAAATAGCACCAACTGAAAAAACAGAAAAAACAGAAAACTTTTTGCCTATTCAATTATATTTTATTGTGTATGCACATTTGGAATTTATCTGGTGGTTTTTTGGATTGTTTGGATTACAATTTATTCATTTGAAAATAATGATTGTAACGGTTTTGGTTTATTTAGCACAATATCAAGAATCCGTATTTAAAAAAATTTATCACCAAATAATCTTTTATGATGAAGTTACAATCGAATTGATTTCGAAATTAATATTAAGAATTCAAAATGAGTTTCAAACAGTTCGTAACGAACAATTGAAAAAAATAAAAAAAATTGAATAATTTAATCGCTGAATTAATCAATTGAATTAAGAGTGTTAATATAAAAGAAACTTATTATATCCAAATTAGAAATGGACTATCAACAATTTTTGATTTCGGTTTCAGATATGGTTAATATGCTGAATGTACAATTGGCTAGTGTGAGCCAAGTGATTCAATCAAAATTATCACTAAAAACAGATAGTTTGCCGGCGGCTTTACAGATGCCTCTTGGTTTTGTCGGAATGTTGGCATTGTTGATGATGATTATTGTTGGATTCGCCAACAATTTTATTTGCAATGCATTCGGTATATTGTATCCATTGATGTATGGTGTGATGTTGTCAACAAGCCCAAGTGATACAAAGTTGGCTACACTAAATAAGTATTGGATGTTATTTGGAGCGATGACTTTGATAGATTCAACACTAGGATTTGTTTTGAATTTTATTCCGGGCTATCACTATATGAAAATTGGATTATTGTATTTGATGATTCGCAATGATTTCTCTTTTTCGGGTACATTGTTCGATTTAGTAACATCATTTTACGCAAAATCCCCATATAGGGAGCAAGTCGAGCAAATAGTAAATAATGTCGAACAAAAGTTAAATACACAAAAAGTTGATACTGTTATTGAAACTGATGCATCGGTCGCAGAAAAACATACAAAGACAGAATAGTATCAAAAATTAAATACTTAATCAATTTTAAAAATTTATTAGGTATTTCTATTTCACCACTGATGTGAAACATGAGTTTTTGGGTCATGCCATTATTGGGTTCAAAAAATTAATATCTATCTTTGTATCTAAGATGCTAATTATAACTATAATAATTAATTAATGAATCCCAATAATATTTTTCGCTTGATTATATATAATGAAGCCACACGATGAGAATAGAGTATTTCATGTTGTCATTATTATTCTCTTGCTAATAATTTTGTATTTTGTTTATCATAACAATATTAACAATAAACGTCGGACATTTCCAATGAATGTTAGTGCGCCAGTACCACATCAAAAACAATACAATACAGAAAATAATGGAATAAACTTTAGTAAACCCCGAATTTCTGATTCTATACCCAACTCGCCGCTCTACAAACAAGATAGAGATGAAACAAATCGAATATATTGCTAAATATCTGTTAATTAACGAAGTCCATAAATAGTTATTATAATTAATTAGTTTGATCAGCTAATTAATTATATTAGTATTTAATGATAAACGACATATCCAGAAACTGATAAAATCGGCATTTTGGGTAGTTTGACAGAGTTGGCAGTAGCAGATTCTATTTCGATTTCTTCTGCGAATTCGAGCGATCGTAAACCAGCAAATTTGGCTAGGTTTGAAGATTCCCAAATGACGAAATCTCGGACTGATATCAAGTTTTCGAAACCGACAATATATTTCAATAAATGATTATTTCTGATCCAAACATCAAGTGCAAAAGCGAGTTGGGCAAATGCGTTGATCGTGTGTAGATTAGCGTTATAAATAATGTAAATATTCGAGTTAACATGTTTGAGTGACGCAAATGCATTGATGACTCTAAGTCGAGCATTCTTGAAGATGATCAAACTGGCACTAACCATACCTGAAAAGCCGCAATCTTCGACACATTGGTTGCAAGGGGCGCATGGAGAACATGGAGAACATGATTTACAAATTAGTTCGAAGAATTCGGCCGGTAATTCGTATTTGCAAGCATTTGCCGAGTTATCAAAGATATCAATTGGAAATTCGTCAACGATCTCACAATCGCATCGATTAAGTTTACACCAATCATATCCAAAGTCATTCAAACAGTTAAACGAGTTACATGATTCACAACATTTATTCTCACATTTATTTTCTGGTCTCTTGACACATCTTGCTCCGATGTACTTCAATTTATTAAATCCCTTTAAATCTTGTAGTTGTCTATTTTCGGCGATGATAATGAGTCCACCAACACGTTTTAATTCGTTGAAAGTATCGAGACAGACCAATGCCAGATTTTTGCTGATAGATAATTTTCGAACCACTTCGGTCAGTTGGTCAAATTTAATTGATATGAGAGCTTTGTTGTTTTCGATTAACAAATCATGAACCAAAGATACACTAGAGGCAACTTCTAATAGAGATTTATTTGATCTAATAATAAATTTGTTTGGAACATTTTGTAGGGCATCAAAGTGGATCTCCTTTAACATATGATTTCCAATAATAACAATTTGTTCGGCTGTCTCAAGATTGGCAAAGGCTCCAATAACTAAGTCAAATTCGACAGACTGGCCATTATTCAAAATGTACAACCCAACATTAATAGTATCGATGTGGCAAAAACCAATAATTTTAGTAAGTCTAACATTGTCGCTAATAACGATACGATCGGTTCGATACAAGTGGACGAAGCCACAAATATGTGTCAGACAATTGTTGCTAGATATATATATTCCATCTTTGACTTGGCGAATAGCTTCGAATCCAACAATTTTTTTAAGTGAACAATTGTTGGCAATAATTATGGCTCCACGACCGCAAGCAAATTTGTTTTTTCGATGACATGCGTCGCGGGGACATTCAGAGCCACAATTTGAATTTGAATTTGAATTTGAATTTGAATTTAAATCGAAATTTCCGTCGCTAAGCCATTCTCCATCGGAACTCGAGCTTGAACTAGAATCAGAATCAGAATCCTTGCATGGGCACGACGCAACAACTTGTCCACCGACATTCAACAAACTAGGAAAAGTCGGAATAACCGAAAGACATTCATTGTTGACAATAACAATACTTCCGGTAACAAAACGTAATTTGTCAAATCCAGTAATTTTTCTGAAGTTAGTATTGACTATATAAATAGATCCATTGACTCCGAGCAAATTGGGTAATATATGAATAGCATCTGTTGGTTGTGATGGCAACATATCAATGATACTTTGATGGCATCCACATGGTCGACATTCTGATTCTGGATTACATTGATTACACTGATTACACTGATTACATTGATTACATTGATTACACTGATTACATTGATCACAACATTCACAGTCACATTCTTTCTGACGAAAACAATCGAGGTCTCCAATAATCAAATTACCATTGATAAAATTGACTTGTTCCAAAGCTGCCAATTCTTTGCATTCTTTGACACAAATATCACAAGGAAAAAATCCTTTGGGACAGCCTGGGTATTGTATAGTGCAATCATTGCGGCAACATGATTTTGGAATTTCAACCAATTTTCCCGATCCTGGTATGATAACTAGGCCATATGGACATTCAGATTTGGCATAACCACGATTACCATCGGAATTACTACAGTGAGAATGAGCATTTAGATTCAAGCATTTTGCGTTTTCATTAAGTTTCTTTCCAGTAGATGTCATTTCTAATTTGTACTTATATAATTTTATTGATACTGACATATTTTACCTGCCAAGTTGATAAATGGATTCGGTTTGAAGATTTATTTATATCATTTATTATTATTGATCGATGAATTATACATTAACAGATTTACTAGTATAATTTTATTGATACCGACATTTTTTACTTGCCAAGTTGATAAATGGATTCGGGTTGAAGATTTATTTATATCATTTATTATTATTGATCGATGAATTATACATTAACAGATTTACCAGATTCCGGGAGCAATCCAGTAGTTTATATGGATATTAGTTTGAAGGGCGAAGTTATTGGAACTTTACTCATTAGATTATTCAGAGACGTATTCCCGGCCGGAGTTGAAAATTTTGTTAATTTGGCTGGCGGTCAAACTTATCAAATTATACAAAAGGGATCACCTCCATTGACATGGACACAAGATACGATTAGAACATACACTGGAACCAAATTCTACCATTTTTTACACAACAATTACTTGATTGGTGGTGATATATATAGCAATAATGGAACAAAAGCTGGCACCATTTACAACGATGAACCAATTCCTGCCCATTTTGGAGATTTTTATTATCAACATGATGCAAAGGGACTCCTTTCATTAATTCCGTATGTTGATAATGCCAATGGAAATATGTACTATGATTCGACATTTATGATTACATTAGATGATGCCAAACCCACAAATGCTTTACGAGGTTTAGATCGAGACCAAATTGTGATTGGACAAGTGTATAGCGGATTAGATGTATTGGATAAAATGAATCAACTAATCAAGCCGTTTGCCGGTCGCCGTTATCCAGAATTTGTTATTAGCTCAAGCGGACTCTTACAAAATCGAAATGGTATTACGACTCGCCGAAAACAACAGCGCCAGAAGCCACATCGAAAATTCATTAGCAAACCAGTCGAAGTACCAAATTTGAATCGATAATTAATTGAATTAAGATAATAAGTTTAATCTTCAAATTAAAATTATTATCTTAATTATCGTAATTATCGTAATTATCGTATTTGACATCCATTCGGGGGCATGACATGACCCATACCATTGGCCCTGACCCTATAAATGATTTGGCCATTTGGTAAATTTGTTCTGACAACGGTTCGGTCCAAACATTCTGGTTGCGGACTATAATAATCGGTCGGACCAACATCTACCCCAAATTTTGAAATGTATGGTTCACCAGTAAAACGAACATATGAATGTCTAAAAATGTTTGACATCAATTTGATATATATTAATAGTATATAAATTTATTCTGGATTGGCATAATATGACCTAGCAACTTATCTATAGTAATTGTAATGAATATTTTTGTCCACAAATTATTAACTAAATATCTAGATTTGGCGAATACTCGCTCAATCGATACCAAATTAATCGATAAATTGGTCACTGTTGTCATGATTCGCTATTTATTGGAGAATCAATCAAATCGAAATGCAAAAAAATTATTAAAAAAACAATTTAACATTCGCGAAATTGATAACAACTATATCGCAGAAATAGACCAATTAATTAATAATAAAAACTCGTTGTCGCGTCATTTAGAAAAAATAACTGACCATTTTAAGTTAAAAACGAATTTGTCTCCGCAATCTCCACAATCTCCACAATCTCCACAATTTGCACAGAGTGAAATCAATCCAAAATCTTCAATTTCGTGTTCAACAAATGAATTGATAAATGAAAAATATATACCAAATAGTGAAACAACCAACGAACTAATCAACAGAAAGATGGCCGAAATTGGTACTTCAAATATATCTGAAACGAATACTGAAACGACTAATGAAATAATCAAACGAATACATCATTATGCAAATCGCATTAATTTAGAAACTGATGAATCAAATGATGCATTAAATGATGAATTAAATGATGAATTAAATGATGAATTAAATAATAATCAACATTCTGAGATGCCCAATCAGAGAAAACCAAAAACTATTTATCGTTTTGATGATAAGAAGAAAAATCAAAAAAAGAAAATAATTTATCATGTTGATAGCACAGAATCAAAATCAAAATCAGAATTAGAATCAGAATTAGAATCAGTATCAACTAATAAAATTATTGCGGCACGTTTGCTGAAACTGAATAAAAAATTTAAAGCCGATGTTGACTCAATACAGAGTAGCATAATTAATCGTATCGATTTTGGTTCAAAAACGGAATCAAATTCGTCTCCATTTGATACTGAGTCCCTGAAACGGCAGATTGAACCAAAATCAGAGTTTTTGCGTTCTACAGAGTCCTCGAAAAGGCAGGTTGAACCAAAATCAGAGTTTTTGCGTTCGACCGAGCCAAATCCAATCAACTATCAACAAAGAACACGTATAACCAAAGATAAACAAAAAATACATAAAAATCTTGATTTGAAATCATCAAACACAAATAAAATTCGAGTAAAACACCAAGTAGTTCAAAATCGAAATATAGACGAACTAGATGAAGCCCTCGAAAAATTATACAATAGACTTAATACACCGATTGTAAATTTGCTATTGACAATTGTTATTATTAAATTTTTTACGTATATGATTGGATTTTAAATAAGATTTATAATTAAAATCCGATCATATTTAGCTAGTTCAATGAATTCGTTAAGGAAATTGGTTCCAATGCTGGCATTTCATCGTCGTCATCGTCATTGTCATTGTCATTGTTATCATTATCGTTAGTCTCTTCTGTTTCTAATCCAAGTGCATCGATATCTTCAAAATCTTCTTCGTCGTCGATTAATTCGGCATTGTATTCTTTAGTATTACTACTTTCTTTGGCCTTGATTCTGTCTAAGAACTCTTGCTGTTCTTTGAATACTGATTCTGAACGATAAGCTGGATCAATTTGTCTGGCTAAACCACTCTTCATCACAAAATCGCCTATTATCAGATAGTATGTTTCTTTAACAGAATCCGGCATTTTGAGTTGATATGCCCTCGGACCATCTATTACCATCTCAGTCATTTCGACTTTTGCCTCAAAATATCTTATTTCCAAATTAACTAGGGGAAACTTTGCTCTGAGATCTTTCATAAAATTTCTGAAATATTTATTTCCTTCTTTTTGTGCGGCTTTCCGCTCTAATTCTTCTTGATATTGTTTGATGGCCCGGTCTCTTTTTGCTTTTCTTGGATGTTCGGCAACATCCAAAACTTCGGTTGTATCATTGACTAGTTGGCTATCGTTGTTGATTATTTGGCTATCGTTGTTGATTATTTGGCTATCGTTGTTGATTATTTGATTGTCACTTTCGACTAGTTGGTCAGTTTGGGCAGTATCAAGTTCAACATCAATGCTTTCTTTTAATTCATCAATCATGTTGTTAGTCTGATTATTCACTGTTAAATTAACCGAATCTACATTTTCGGTTAGTTCTTTTAATTCATCAGTTGTGCTATTAGTCTGATTATTTACTGTTATATTAACCGAATCCACATTTTCGGTTAGTTCTTTTAATTCATCAGTTGTGCTATTAGTCTGATTATTCACTGTTAGATCAACCGAATCCACATTTTCGGTTAGTTCTTTTAATTCATCAGTCGTGCTATTAGTCTGATTATTCACTGTTAGATCAACCGAATCTACATTTTTGGCCGATTCTTCTAATTTTTTCATTTGTTCTTCTAGGGCATATATTTTGGTGAGTTCTTCTAATCCTTTTTGGTTGTCGGCTTCTAGCTTTTTTTCGGCACGTTCTTTTTTGTCAGTAGCCAGTTTCACCAAATCGTATGTAACGTTGATCGCTTGAACAGTCTCAATGGCCTTGACTAGAAGTATACCCGCTTTCATATTTCCTCTGATTTCGTCGTACTCAACAAAAGTAACCAAACCATTTGGGTCAGCATATTTGCAACTACGGAATGTTAGTTTACCAATATTATGTTTATCACAAATATGACTAAGTTCTACAATTTTTTTGTTGGCTTCCCGATTGGGCATGCGTCGATGAGTACGAATATTTTTGGCCCGGGCATTTCGTGTAATTGGCATTGTTAATTTAATGTTAATTAATGTTTTAAATCATTTAACGCATTAATTTAATCAATTTTTTTAGAGATATAACAGAGCAAAATTACCTACCGAATCATTAATTTGACATAGATCAATCACTGTTCCCATTGAAACATCAAGTAAAATAATTTTTTCATTATATTTGTATGCAATAATTTTTTCGTCGGGGTAGATAAATATACTGTCAGGTCCACTCCAGACATCAAATCGTCGCATACATGTATTAGTATTTAAATTCCACACGATTATCTCATAAAATGTACAAATTACAATAAAATTTCCGCTATTGCTTAACATCATTGACTTCAATCGCGAAGTTTGAATTGATATTTTTATTACGCGATGGTTTGATATATTTAGATCAGTATCTAATTCATAAATGTTAACCGTCGGTGTTTCCTTTCCAGAGAATGAATAATGATTTGCAGCAGTAATTATTTTATCATTGGTAACTAAAAATTTACCATAATGCGAATTTTTTATTTTAAATTTACAAATGTAATTTCCAAGTGAATCATATTTTCTAACTGATTCACTTAAATCTACTGTGAATATGTATGTTTTATTGGTTTTAGTATTATAACATGCAGCGATCTTAGTTATTTTATTTGATGTTGTCGTTTCAAATAATATTCGATCAGATTCATATTCCCAAGCAAAAAAAGAATTGTTACTGGCAGCAATGATTACCATTTGATCATCAATTTGAATCTCTAAAATATGATTAATATTTGTAATATGCGACCGGATTAAAATTGTACGATTAACTGGATCGTAGATATTAATCTGGTCATGATTACTAACAAATATGATATTATCCCTTTGCATTCGTTTTAATATAAATAAATTATTCATCATTCTACAATCTTGTAATACATATAATTCCAAATTGGTTGCACAATCAATAATCTTTATTTTGTTGTTATCGATATACACAATACGATCTTCTTTTTGATATAACAAATCAAACATTTCTGTTGTAAATTTAGTACGATCATAATTTACGGGAATATTACGTTTGATTGCGAATGATAACTGTTTGTCTTTTTCTATGTCAAATAAACATGCAACTTTAACAAATAGTTCGAATCCAATAGATGGTATCTTTAAATCATACAGTGAATTTGGTCTAATTTCGAATCCCAAATAATTTTTTGATTTGAGTATTTCTAACACAGATTCCCATTTAGGTAAATCTATTTTAATTTCAATATCATAAAATGAATCGATAATAGCTTTTGTCACTTCGATATTGTGTACTTTCAACTCGAATTCATTAGCTGTCGGTTCGAAATCAAACATTCGATCAAAAAAAATACATTTGGAAGCCAATACCATTTTATGATATCGATTAGTTATTTCTTTCGTTGAATCATTTTCGTCAACCAAACGAATGGTAACATCCAAATACTTGTTCAAAATTTCTTTTTTAAATGAAAGTGTCATGACTAATTAACTAATTAAGTGATTAATTCGTTAACTAGTTTATGGACAAGCCAAAATATTTATTTAATCAATTTTTTTATCAATGATGTGCCAAGGCGATCTTATCCCGAATCACCCAATCGACTTGACATTCAGATAATATTCGAGTGGTCGCGATATCTCTGATACAAAATTTTGAACAATTCTCATACAAAATCTTTTTTTCGTCTGGAGTGATTAAAAGATGCTCGACACTCCATCGGACATTAATTTTATTGATAATTATTTCGGCAGCCAAATCCATTAAAATAATCATATTAGTAACAGAAATCGCAGCAATATTTCCGTTGGCAGATATTATGATAATTTTGATTTCGCGTTTTGTCTCTGACTTTGATCTAACCTCATCTCTTATAGGTAATAGTGGTATTGGTATTTTTATTTGGCGCGGTTTTTCTGTACAATTATCAATATCATAAATGACAATATGCAATCCTTTTTTGGATTGATCGTCGACAAATATTTTGTTATTTGCGACAAAAAAACATTTATTTAGAGAAGATCGTAATTGATGATTGCGAATAAAATTCAGTTCGGAGTCAAATTGGGCAATTATGTTACCAGGATGTTGAATAAACAAATTAGATTTTTTTGTTTTAGAATTATACCATGACACAATTTTTATTATTTCGCAAGTCAATGTTCTTTGATGTTGTATTGTGTTGGGTTCTAAATTGACTACAGCCAAATCATATTTATTCGCGACCACAATGGCTATTTGGTCATTAATTGTTGTTTCTAAAATTATTTTGATAGTTGAAATACTGGGAATTGATTGTAATGCGAATAAAGATTTAAATGGTAATTTCAGCAGACTGATTTGGTTGCCTTTAGTAACAATTATGATATCGCCATTTGTTAGTACCAAAAAAGATTTTATTTCTTTTACTTTGCAATAACACATATCAAAACCGGATGCCAAATCAATTGCATGAATCACATTATGGTCTTGATACATGTTGTAATCTTCGTATATGACAGATGGTTTTTTTTGGCTTAGCAAATCAAACATTTCGGTGGTAAAGCGACTCGAATCATAATTGATCGGAATATTTCGTTTGATTGACATTTGCAGTTCGATGTCACTGGTTATGTCAAATAAACATGCAATTTCAACAAATAATTCAAATCCAACTTGGTTATCTTGCACATCTAATATGTATAGATAGTCCGGTTCAACATGTAATCCCAAATAATTTCGACACCGAATCATTTCCAAGTCGACTTGCCACTGTGGCAGATCAACTTTAGTTTTAAAATTATAAAGTGAATCAATTAATATTTTCATTACTTCGATGCAGTTAATTTTGATTTCAAACAAGTTATTCGTCGGTTGGAAATCGAACATTCGATCAAAAAATTCACATTTGCCAGCCAACATCATTCGGTGATATCGGCAATCGAGTGTTTTTGATAAATCATTGATGTTGATGAGCCGAATTGTGACATCGGAGTACTTGTCAATAGCTTCTAATTGAAATTCCATGATGATTTAGTTAGTTAATGATAATGAACTAACCAATGTATTTAATTTTCAATTTTTTATTCCAAATGAGCTAGTGAAATTTGTCATAATTCAATCAATTTTTCAAATAGGAAATCATAAAATTCTTCATTGATTGTTGTTTAATAATATCTGACACCAAAGTCCATATTGGTACGAATGTGGAATTCAATGGAAATAAGTTTTGATCAATACTATCGACCCACACATCTAATTTATCCAACTTGGCCAGTGTAGGATCACCACCATAAAAAGTTGTATTGGCTTTGGATTGGGCCAAAAATTCTTTATTGATATGAATATCGCTTTGATTCTGAAATCCGCCAGCGCTAACATTAAACAAATAATAATGAAATGATAATCCGGCTTGAACTTCAGTCCATTCTTTATCGTATTTTTCTATTAAAGTTTTTGATAGAGCTACATTAAAATCCAATTGTGCGCCAAATGCGGATCGATATACAAAAAATTGTCCCCATGTCTGTGTAAATTCGGTCGCAGCCACAATATCCGGTTGTGTCAATATTACACGAGGAAATTTGCTTATGCCAAGAACTAGCATCGGATGTAAATTCAACAAATAGGCCGGATATAATGACGCAATATTGTATGCCCAAAAATGTGTTCCATGAATAAACTCGGCAAAATTTTGTGTTATCATTTCACGCACAAATCCTGTCTGCTTATCATAGGAAAATCCAATTCCAACTGCGCGAATATCAATCCCAACATTAAATGTAAATCTGCGAACAAATGTATCATAAAATTCCGTATACGATTCTGTAATACTTTGGGTATCCGCTTCAAATGTTTCGTCAAGCGAATGAACAAACATTTGATCGGGTACTTTATATGTTGTTTGACTATAGGGTGTCGTCCAGGTTGCACCAGAGTTATATGTAAATGAAAAACAAGGAGCCAGCGAATAAGTTCCGGTTTTGTAATCAAATCCATTTCCCAGAAAATTAGCCGCAGAAATTGGCTCTAATTTTAATTGTGCAGCGTTGCTTAAAGCGAACAAGATTAATATAAACATTGGTCTAATATTTATTATTTTACCTAATGGATCTGACTGATATTTTATTTATCAATTTTTTTTTAATTAGTAAATAAAATCATTCTCTAATGACTTAATATATTTGTTCAACATATCGATACCATTTTGGCCATAGTCATTGATGGCCATCTTCATACTTTCTCGTATTGTGCGATTCTGTATAAAATATGTAAGCGGGATTACATGATATTTTATTATTTCTTGTTTGGATTGAACAGTGGCTGCCCAATCTAAATATTGTGATTGATTTAATTTGATATTCCCTCCAACATAAAAATATTCGCTTACGATCGTGGAATTAAATTTTTTATCAACATGAATTGTCGTATTGGTTGATCCATGCCCATCTCCAATTATTCCAGCAAAGGACCAACTACTCTCTTCTTCTATTTTTTCCTCAGAATAAACCGAATTAAACATGTTATCATACCATAAATTTGATTCAAATATTCCTCCCAGAATAATTTCATCAATCACTGCAACACCCCATGTAGAAATAAATTCCATGTATTCGATAACAGATTTTTTGTTATTTTTATCATAAACTGGTAATAATTGGATAGCTTTTAAGAAAAATGGATCCATTTGGGCTTTGGGAAATGGAAACGCTGGTGATGTCATCTTAACAAATGCCAATGTCAAGATTATTTTGGTCAAAGATTTCTGCTCCGAATAATAATTAGAATAAAATTTGTGGACTTCTCTAGAAGAAGATCCGATTCCCAAAAATCCATCAGATTCGATTTTTTGATCGAAATAGGCTTCAATATTAAAATTAGATTGCATCACGACACTAAATTCGACTAATTGACTTTCTGGAACATTCGTTTCAAATGTTGTATCGTCGGTCGGATTATAAATTTTTGCCAAACAATTAACTTCCATATTAATAAGATCAACCCCAGCACCCAAACACACATTCGGGCTAGTTAGAACCGTATCTAAAAAAATTAGAATTAATAACATTTTAATTAAATTAACTATTAAGATAGACTTATTAGTCAATTTAAAAATCAATTTTTTTAAAAAGATGGACAAGTGCATCCATACAAATGGCAATGAGTATCACATCGAATATCCGGAATACAATTTAGACAACAGTAACCATTCATGTGCGCGGGTTTGCCAGGGAATTGAATGCTGTTCAGACGTCCCAAATCCAAATCATATGAAGAAACACTACATCCAAAGGCCACGTCCGAACCTGTAAATAATGTGCCGGTCCATTTGGCGTTACCGAAACCATATGGATTTTCTCTCGCCATAACAGAATTCATATAAGCAACATCCACATACGATCTGACCGTACTCGCACCTGATCTCATACATCCAAATCCTTCAAAATCGGAAGTCGGAGTCCAACTAGAATACGCTGATTTCGGGATTGGTATAGCACTACCAACTCCCGGTGCCATGGTTTGGGTAGAAATAACAACATTTTCTGGCTCACCTACACCAACATACGTGACAGTTCGGATTTGATCAAGCGAATTCAAATATGCTTGCCGATATGAATTTAAGTTCTGATTTCCTTCTGAGTAATAATTATCGATAGCTTTTTGCATATTCGCCTTGATTGTTTGGTTTAGGATAAAATCAGTAATCGGTTTGGTCTCCACACTTGTTAAAACAGGAAATGCTTCCATAGTTGCCATTCGCAACTTCCAATCGGCCGGATTGACATATTTTGGATCACCTCCAAATATATTGATAATACTCGCGCGACTATACTGTTGAAATCCTGCTGCGAAATTAACATTGGAATACTGTGCCGGATCGAATGTTTTGAGCATATATAAGGCTGCTTGACTACCAGCATCAATTCCTCCAAAACATGATTTAATCATCACGGTTTGTTCGGCCATTCCACCGGCGATTCCACCAATCACAATTTGCGTGCCCCAGTAATCTAAAAACATTCCATAAATACTGGCATCGTATATTTCTGGTAAAGAATCAATCGCCGATTGCACAAATGAATTTATTTTTAATTGATTTACGTTTGGAAAAAACATATTATATGCAACCACATTTTCAATTACCGATACAATATTACTGTTTCCTGTGTCAAAAAAATGAAAAAAGTCTGATACGGCATCAATAGGTAATGATAATGTACCGGAACTAATATTTGTTCTCGATGGATTCATTTTGCTTAAATATTGGTCAACATTCGTATAAATGAATTTTGTAATTGTATCTAACGAAATATTTCCGGGGGAAAAAGTGACTTGGTCAGGTATCTGATATTTGGTCCCATTATAAATATGTACTTTATTTTGGGTGTATGTTAATTCAAAAAAAGGTAGTTTTATTTCGCCCTTGACTGGATCCCATCCAGTCCCTAACTTGACAACTATTTTTTCCGACGAATTTGATACTTCTTTCGTACAATATTTACTCAAGCCTTTCATGTCTCGAAAAGGACATTCCATTTTAATGATGTTACTAACAATTGGATCAAATATATTTTTGGTCTGCAATCCAACAACAAAAATCCCAATTAGTATGATGAAGTGCATGATTGATATGATAATTTAATATATTTTCACCTTCTTTGAACTTTTTTTTTCAATTTTTTTATTAAATATTAACTAACCGATGGAGACATTAATTAGTTAATTTTTAGCATTCAATGTAATGCGTAGTAGATTCTATTTTTTTTGAAAAATTTCTGATAATCCGACCACTATGCAAATCATAAACATTAATTTTAAAACGACTACATATGGCGATCGTATCATCATTTCCAATAACAAAATTTGTGAAATAAAAATCAATATTCCAAGTTATTTTTAACAATAATTTATTTGTTTCATTAATAATATTATAAAGATTAATGTATTCATGAGTCATCACAACCAAAACGGAAAAATTTTTAGTGATGGTGAAATTCGAAATCGATTTCAAAAAATCGGATCCATACTCTAACACTAATGTATATTTTGTCGCATCATAATTTGGTTCGACTAATTCATATTTTTTGACATAAATCTTATTGTCCAATAAAAACCAAATTTGTGTATTAAGATGATCGACGATCATTTGTTGAATATGTCTATGATCAATATGTTCATAGTTATATGTGACCATCTGTGTCCATTTATCTGTATCGATGTTTAACTGGTAAATACCAATTTTTTCATATAAAACAAATAGATAATTATGGGATTGTTCATTTAAAAAATAAATTGATTTAATTTCGCCGTATGGTGACGATCTGAACCATTTAATATGTTTATCATTTGCATCACTTAAATGTACATTATTATTATACCCATCGTAACTTATGTGTATATAGTGTACACTATTTTGGTATTTAATTTTGGTGGTTAGTTTTGGAAAAGTATAAGAAATCGCAGACTCGTTAAATTTACCAGTATGTACGTTTAATTCGCCAAAAATATAATCTAGTGACTTTCGTTTTAGTTTGCCAGTAACATAACTAGCATCATTTGATTTTTCAATTTGAGAAAAATCTGCATCTATTTTCCATAACAACGATCCAGTCTCATAATTAATGGCTTCGACATAAGATTGAGAATCACTACATAAGAGACTTGGTATTCGAGAATTAATTAGTTCAACTAATTCTTCGGATAATTTAGTTAAATCATAATCAATCGGCAAATTTCTTCTGATTGTGATAATTAATCGCTGGTCCGAAGTGATATCAAACAAACAAACAACTTCAACAAATAAATCAAAATATTCATTCGGTACGAGCATTTCATATAATGGCTCAACGTTAATATCCAAGCATAAATAGTGTCGACATCTAATAAATTCTAAAATCGTACGCCAGTCATCTTCTTTAACTGGTTGATAGAATGAACGAATAAATTTTCCCATGTATTCGGCATTCGAAACTGTCATTAAAATCATCAATTGCCCCCGATTAAAATCGAACATTTTGTCGAAGTAGTCGGCTGCACTGGCTAGCACAACTCGATGACATTTCAATTCAACTGATGTATTTAAATCAACCAACCGAATCGTAATATCCGAGTACTTATCTAAAATATATTGATTATTCATCATTAATCATTATATTTTAAACGAGCTATCCAAACAATATAAATAATCAATTTTTTTAAACTGACGTTGTGGCAATTCGATAGAATTTATTATCGATCGGATATTTTTTGATAATTTCTGTAGTTTCAATATTTATAATACCAATTTCATTTTTTGTTAAGTAAACAAGTTGATCGTCCGAAGAAAAACAAAAATTTGCTATAAAATTGATTGTTATGTGATGCGTTTTTTGCAGTGTCGCCATATCAAAGAGAGCAATTCCATTACCATATCTAATCGCAATAATTTTTTCATTACTTGTTGCAGCGATTTGATCGCAACAAGTATCCATAATTTTTGCATCGTATAATACTAATCCATCGTACAAATTTCTAATTTTTAATCTTTTTTCATTATACAGCACAACTAATAAATTATTTTTTGTGGTAAACATCGAATTAACATTAAGCCTATCAATGATACTAATTTGTCGCCCTGTTAATAATTCCCGGCTAACGATATCATCATTACTGTATGCAGAAATAATGTATTTTGTGTCATCAATCGAATTATTCCAAAGACAAATACGCGCTAGCCATTCTTCTTCATAACGACAGCAATATATCTCAATCCATGGATTTAGTTTCCACATGCTAATTTTACCCAGTTCGCACATTGCAATAATAACAGTTTCGCCATTAATATCAACAGCTAACAAATCTTTGATCGCATAATTAGGCATTGTATACTCTTGGCATGTGTTATCACGAATATTAATTCTTTTGATTTTATTATTACTACTAAGACCAATAATATTTTCTAATGCGATTGTGGTAAATCTTCGATTGTAACATCCATTCATTCCGACCTCTCCGATTTTAATTTTACTAATGATCAAACCAGAGTTAAAGTCAATCACAGTAATCGAATTTTCACCACAAATAGTACTACAAATAATCACTTGGATTCGACAATTAAGTAAATCAGCAAATTCTACAGATAATCTATCGATTGGATAGTTGGGTGGCATTGATTGGCGAATTCGATGGATCAAAAAGTGGTCGTTTTCAATATCAAACAAACATGCGATTTCGACAAATAACTCAAATGCTTCAAATGCTTCAAATGCTTCTAATGCTTCGGAAGATATTTCAATTCGGTGTAATAAATCAGTTTTAAGATCCATTAATAAATAGTTTTGACACCGAATCATTTCCAAATCTATTAACCACTTAGACAAATTTTGATATTCGGATAATTCTTGAATTTTAATTCCGTAAAATGATTTAATCAATAACTCCATAATTGTTGCGTTTGGTACACGCATTTGAAATTTTGATTCTTGTGGTTGAAATCGAAACATCCGATCAAAATACTGGCTGGCACTAGCCAGTACTACCCGGTGGCACGGAAGAACAATTTGGACAGTTTCGTCGATTAGATCAATTACAATATCAGTATAAGCGTCAAAAATAATTTGATTTGGTATCATTAATAGCAAATATTAAATTGATTATCCAAAACAGTTTGGATAATCAATTTTTTTAAATAATTGTTGTGATGATTTTGCATGGATAGTATAATGTCGGGTGCTCCTTAATAATTTCGAATATTAAATTGATTATCCAAAACAGTTTGGATAATCAATTTTTTTAAATAATTGTTGTGATGATTTTGCATGGATAGTATAATGTCGGGTGCTCCTTAATAATTTCGAATATTAAATTGATTATCCAAAACAGTTTGGATAATCAATTTTTTTAAATAATTGTTGTGATGATTTTGCATGGATAGTATAATGTCGGGTGCTCCTTGATAATTTCGCCAGTATCAATATCAACAATAACAATATTGCTATATGTAATGTAAATGATTTCCTTACTATTTGAACTAGTAACGAAATCTATGACACCAAGCGCACGAATTTCTCGCACAATGGCCATCGATTTTAAATCAAAAATAAGAAATTTTGTTCTAATAAAAATAATTAAAATTTCGTCATTATTGGTTACCATGATTTTTCGATAAAATCGAAAGTCCAAATGTTTTTTAATGCGATCATCATAAAGTATCGAACCCGAACATAAATTTAGAATCCGAAGATTGCTATCATCATCATCATTATCATTATCATTATTATTGTATAGTGTTATCAACAAATTACTTTGGTGAGTAATTAACATATTAAATATTGTATCTGATAAGTGAAAACTATTAACAGATTTTCCGGTCAAAAAATTCCATTGTATAATTTCATTCGAGTGCATCGAAAAAATATAACTTATATTCGTAACTAGATCGGTCCAAAAACAGATTGAAATTGTAGATTCGCCATGATGTATACTATGTACAAAGCAGTTCGGATTACAATTCCACACATCAATATTTTCACCACATATTGAAATAATAAATTGTGTGTCACCAATTTCGACCTCAATAAATTTTTTTATTTGTTCATCAAGTGAAGCTTGATATTGGTCGGAATGATTCGTCACAATATCCAACATTAAAATCGTTGTTTCGTCACGTATGAAACCAATTTTTTGGCCATTGTTTGAGATAACAGTATCACCAAATGGTGATATACTTTTATTAATATTTGAAATGATATTTCCTAAATCATAATCAACAAAAATGAGACTGCACCCTTTAAAATGGTCATTGGTCAAATATACTAATATTGGTTTTTTCGTATTAATCAAGTCGACCAATTCTTCGGACAGCCTGTTAATATCGTAGTTTGGTGGAATTAATTGTTTAATTTTCCGGGCCAGCATTTGGTTGTTGTCGACATCAGCCAAACAAGCGACTTCGACGTAGAGTTCGAATGCATCACTATCGTTAGGTACATTCATCGTTAATAATTGATCAGTTTTATAATCTAGTAATAGGTAATGCCGACATTTAATCATTTCCAAATCGATCATCCACGTTGGCAAATTTCGGTATTCGGGTAGATTTTTAATATCGATTTGATAAAATGATTTAATGAGTAAACTCATGACAGTTGCATTTGATACTGTCATCGTATATTTTGTCTGATTCGGTTCAAATTCAAACATCCGATCAAAATAGTCACAGGATCCGGCCAAAATTATTCGATGACATTTTAATTCGATGGTGCTGTCGGTGCCCAATAAAACAATTGTGATGTCGCAATATTTGGTGTAGACATTTGGATTTAAAATCATTAAAATGACGATATTAGAATTTAGAATAATTAATGATTTTAAATCATCAATTTTTTTAAATATACATGATAGCTGCGTTGATTGCCTCGTGTTCTAGGTTAAATCTTTTAATTATTTTTGCAGAATCAATGTCAACAATAAGAATATGTCTGGATGTAACACAAACAATTTGTTTGTTATCGGGAGTGATGGAAAAACTCGTAATTGATGGAATCCAAATTATTCGGGGAGTGCCCATTTCTTCCATATTAAATATTATTATTGAATTGCCACTATTCATAATAATATTTTTGTCGTCGCTAGTTATTTCCATGTTAATCATTTTATGACCAGATACCATTGGTAGTTCTACCTCAAATAATAATTCATCGTTACATAAATTTTTGATCCGAAGATTAAACTGATTAGTACTATGAACATTATACACAGTTATCAATTTGTTATTAGAATTAGTGATTGTCATATTTAGACAATTGTAATCGTAAGTGGAAAAATTATCTTTGGCAATATTCCACTTAATAATTCGGCCACTAACGAATATCACAAATATATATATGTCATTTAATATTTTCCAACTAACAATTTTTTCGAACAGAGCACTTTCAACCTTTAATGCTGCATACAACAGATTAGTTCGATAATTCCAAATTTGAATTCGACCCATTTCACAAATAGAAATAATATGATGGTCTCCATTAATTATTATTTCGGAAATTTGTTTGATTTTGGTATAACTTGGTGTTTTATAAAATTTAAAACCAGGTTTGTATAAAATATTTTTCCCAATATGTCTTTCTTCGTGTATACAAGTGATTTCTAAATGATCTTTTGATACAATAAATTTTCCACCATAACAAGTATTGGATTTCACAATATCCTCTTTCAATATAGATCCGGTATCATAATCAATATATTTATATTTGTAAGTAACGTAATGATCAACTATTTCGCTGCATACAATTATTTTGGTTTGTGTATTGAGAAGCTCAAATAATTCTAAACTAAATTGGCTTTGGTCATATCCATCGGGTATATTATCATTGATTATTTTTTTTAAACTAAAATCGATCTCAAACATGCATGCTACTTCAACAAATAGTTCGAAAGCTTCACTAGGAATTTTTAATTCATACAAACGATTGGGTCGAATTTCCATGCATAAGTAATCTAAACATTTAATCGTTTCCAATTCGAATAACCATTGTGGCAAATCGGTTTCTTCTTCGATATTGTAAAAAGATAAAATAAGTAAGCGCATTACTTTAGCGTTAGATACAAACATTTCAAAAAATATTTTGTCCGTATTGAATCTAAATAATCGATCAAAATAATCACTAGAATTTGCCAGAATCACACGGTTACATTTCATTTCGGTCCGATCATTTTTATCGATCAAACAAATTGTTACATCGGAATATTGTTCGATAATTTCCTTTCTAAATGCCATTGATTCAATTAATTATATTAGAATATCGAATGAATTAATTCGATCAATTTTTTTGCTAAATCATGGATGGACATTGAGAATCGTGATAATGGGATTATTCATTATGACTAGAATATAGATTAATTTAAATTATTCGGATAGTCTATTAGTAGACTAATATAACATATTCATGATGTCCATAATACTAATAAAAAAATTGACAACTGAACTGCTTAAATAGTCCATTAATTGAGATCCAAATTAGACACTCAAGTCATGACACAACTACCCGAAACGCCGCCTAGTGTGAAATTAGTACAACATATCGTTCGATACCGATTTCGCACTATAACCAAAGAACTCGCCAACGATGACAATTTCAATTATGATGCCGATGTAAACTTTGTGACCCTACTTGCAAACTACTACTGGGCGACGCGCTCATGGATTCCATCCGAAATTCTCGATAACTTACAGAATCCATCATATTTGGTTACAAGTATTTCTACATGCTGGGACCAAATCTTTGAAGTCGAATTTTGGCCAGCCCCAATTCCCCTAAACCAAAAACTTATTATTTCTTTTAAAGATATGGAAATACAAAAGAAGTCACTCTCTTTTTGTCCAGACTGGTATAATACCACACACTACAATAATGATAGAGGCTGTCATTTGATTCAATTGCTCTTAGGCACCAATTTGGACGTCATTGATCCCACATTTCCGAATTTCTTCAATGAAGGATGCGAGAATTTTTTGTCAAAATTTGCATCGAGCTTATTCATACTACAAATATTATTTAATCATTGATTGATAAACCAATGACTAAATATTTAAATTTAAAGATTTTGATAATCTTATTATTAAAATCTAACTATGCCACAACATAATTAATCAAATTAAAACATTTAACGAATTAATTTTTTCGCCAAATTAATTATGTTTGGTGTTAGTTCATGAATGAACTTCAAACATCATGCTAATGAAATTATTTATGATGACCATAATACCAAAAAAAATTGAAAAATGAACTGCTAAGATAGTCCATTAATTGAAATCCAAATTAGACACTCGAGTCATGACACAACTACCCAAAACGCTACCTAGTGTGAAATTAGTACAACATATCGTTCGATGCCGATTTCGCACTATAATCAAAGAACTCACCAACGATGACAATTTCAATTCCAATATCGATATCGATATCGATGTCGATGCCAACATTTTAAACCAAATCGAAAATTACTATCTGGCAAAGGACTTGTGGAGTTCGTCCGAAATTCGCACTAACTTACAGAATCCATCATATTTGGTTACAAGTATTTCGACATGCTGGGACCAAATCTTTGAAGTCAAATTTTGGCCGGCCCCAATTCCCCGAAACCAAAAACTTATTATTTCTTTTAAAGATATGGCAATGCAAAAGAAATCACTCTCTTTTTGTCCAAACTGGGATAATACCACATGCTACAATAATGGTAGGCACTGTCATTTCGTTCAATTGCTCTTAGGCACCAATTTGGACGTCATTGATCCCACATTTCCGAATTTCTTTAATGAAGGATGCGAGAATTTTTTGTCAAAATTTGCATCAAGCTTATTCATACTACAAACATTATTTAATCGTTGATTGATAAACCAATGACTAAATATTTTAATTCAATGAATTAATTTGATTAATTTTTTTGCCAAATCAATTATGTTTTGTGTTAGTTCATGAATCGGATCGACTCGGATTCTGTCGTTAAGGGGACCATCAGATTTTATAGAAAAGGCTGCAGATAGGTCATCAAGAGATTCAGATGAATATGTATAAACGGTGTAGGTATATTTGTTAGTAATTGGAGAAATTATTAAATAGTACGAATTATGATTGAATCTAAGATTTGGATCAGAGCGATTAGCTTCTCGATTTTTTAGTTCGTCGATGTCGTTACAATATTCAGCAATAGAAATCCATTTATCTTCGTAGTAGCATCCTCGCAAGAAGGTACTGGCAATTGTTTTGATTGGCAAATCTCCCCGGGCATCTTCACATGCAAAAATTCGATTTTCGAATTTGAAACCGGTCGGATTAGTCGGATTAGTTAGATTAGTCGGATTCGTCGGATTAGTTAGATTAGTCGGATTCGTCGGATTAGTTGGATTCGTCGGATCAGTTGACCATATAGACCGATCAATGCCTTTGAAATCAAAAATTTTTAATGCCAAATGATAAAAGTCGGCAGAAGCTATCGACCGATGCAGAGTTAAACGATTCGGTCGGTTATCTTTGAAATAAACCCAAGTGTTGTATCCAGGCGGATCCAAATAAGATTCGACCCGATGGCTATGATCGGCATAAATAAAAAAGATGCTGTTTGGTTCATCAAAGTCCCATTTTTTTAACCAATCGACCGTGTCAGTGAGAGCATCTGATTCATCAATTATACCCAAACCGTCTTGTCCTTGCGGATAGTATACGGCTTCGTGCCAGTGGCATAAATCTGTCCAAAATAGCATTGGACCCGGCTTTAATTGAATATGTTTGATATATTCGGTTTCATTCAGATAAAATATTTTTTTTAATTCGGGATCATTCCATCTAGTAAACGTATTGAGTGTTAATTCAGGATTTGTTGATGAATATGTGATTGGACCATCGGTTTTGGTGACAAAATTTTTGAATACGCTTACCGAATCATTTGTTGATGTTGACTGGTGGTCACGATAATGTTTAGTTTTGTCTTCGGAACTAAGTTGGACGCCAATAATATTATGGCTCATCCAAGGCACATGGTTGTGAATGTTAATCGGTATTTTTAGATAATCAGTTAAACATTGACCAGATTCGCGCCATTTTAAAAATTCGGTTTGATAAGTTGTGTGATATCCAATACCACCAGGCACAATTTCGGAGCCGATTGTTCCTGAAATCATGCTAGTCATTGTTGCACATGTAAACGCTCCCGAACAAATTAAATCTGATCGAACGAAAGAACTACCAACCAAATGTTCAGATAGTAAAGCAATTTCTGGAAAAGCATCTAGACAAATCGCGTACAATTTGGCCATTAATCTCAATTTATCGATCTATATATTATCGCGACTTAATATTTTTTTAGTCGAGTCTAATGCTTTGGTTAGATCTGTTCGGCATAAATTAGTCGACAGGAGCAAGATTAATCGAAGTTCGGCAATACTTGGAGTTCCAAAAAAATCACTAGTTGGTTCGATTGATGGAATTGCTAACTCTCTCATTTCGCGTATAATTTGTTGGCAAACCTGATTTCGTTTTGGCCAAAATGTTTCTTTTTTAAGTTCGATATAGTTACCGTTGGCGGCATCAAGTGCAAAAATCAGTTCGAACTGTTCATCATGAAATCCCCTTAATTTGGCCAAACCAATAAACTGTTTGGCGACATCAAGTGGGATAATTGGGGCATCTAAATTGTACAAATTCTTAAATGAAAATGCCTTGTAGTCCAAAGGAGCAACACAACCCTTGGCAGCAGGATCAGCTTTGCCACATTTCGCCCTAAAACTTTCGTATCGTTCGGCCATTTCATCATAACTTACGCCATAGTCGATTTCTAATTTGTTATTAACGGCATTATGCACTTCGAAGAACCATCTGGTTAACGCTTCGCGGCTTGCTAACGCATCATCGGTCAGAGCTGATTTTCCTTCGGTAATAAATTTTTTGTAAGAATCACGACAGAATCGACATGGAAGAACATCTCCAAGAGAAATGAAATAATTTTTGTATTTGATTTTGTCTTCGGATGTTGGATTAACTGGATATCCGAATGTGACCGAATGGTTAAATGTCCAACTCGGACCCCCCCATATTTTTGTAATTAATCCGTTATTGCTATTATCACTATTATCACTATTATCGCTATTATCGCTATGGTTATCATGTTTATCGTGCTCAATTTGGCAAGACATCATTTAGCTTGTAGTTTATACTTAATAAACTAAAAGATAATATATTGATTACTAATGAGAAAAAATTGGTTTAAATCAAATCAAATTAATTTAATTAGTCGGTTTTGTCGAATTCATAAAATTAAAACAATGGCTATGATAGTACGTATCATTATTGTTAATGACTGGGCAAACTTCGCGACTATGTTCTGAACAAGTGTTACAGACTTCAGTTAAATATCCCCGACATAACAAACAATACTGTGTTGGATAATTAGGTTTTTTAAAACCGATCGGACTGAAATTGGTCAAATTGAATGTTTTTGTACGATCTGACATTGAATCTAAAATTGATTAATTGATTAAAACATATATCATATATATCATATATCAGAATAAAAATTGAGTCAATTTTTTTAATTAAATAGGTCAGCTAATGCATAAATGTATGTGTCAGTTAGGCCCATATTATTGTGTGTACCGGTAATATTAATAAATTTGATATTTGGGTGTGTGCCAGATTTAGACAATTTTAATCCTTCTTTAATGGGTATAATTTCATCGCGGAGGCTATGTGCAATAATTATTTTTGTTCGGTGATTAATTAGTTTAATCAATTCGTCAGATTGATATTCGCCCCCAAGAATCATTGATAAAATTTTACCTACGAATTTAAGATTGAATCTTCCAAACATTACTTCTATCATCGATGATAATGATGAAAATGGAGAATTTAGAATTAGAGAATGGGGATAAAGATTTGGATCAAATGTTCTACTCAAATTTGCAGCGAGTTCGAGCGCGACGGCACATCCCAAAGATTCACCCATCAATGATATGTTGGTAGGTTTTATTTTGATATGGTTAACTGCAAAATTCCAAACTGCCCTCGCATCTATTTGGAGACTTAATGCAGATAAATTTGAACTGTCGCCAGTCGAATCCCCATATGAACGATAGTCAAATACTATGATTGATGCATAATTATATAAAAATTTAATGATATCGAATCGCATGGAAATGTTTCCGGCATTACCATGGAAAAAAATGATACATTGATTCAAATCTGGATTTTGTATGTGAATTACATCAAGTTCAATTTGGTCATGTGTTAGAACCCGATGTTTTTGGATATAATTTTCACAATTAACTAAATCATTGAGTTTTCGATAAAAATGTTCATATTTATCATTGATTTTAGGCGAGGGGTGATACAATATTATATTTTTGGCATATACCAAAATTACAAATAGAATTGTAATGATTATTCCCAATAAAAACATTTTATACATTTGAGTTCGATGCTCAATAGATTAGACTAATATTTAGATATCAAACAATAAACGTAAAAAATCACTATCAATTCGACATTCGTCATTCGACTTTAAAATATATTGTCTAATCTCTTTATAAAGTGCAATGAATTTTATACATCGATCAGAAACCGATTATCATGATTTTAATTTTTTAACATGGCTCGCAGATTTATTTGACTTTGATAAGGATCGAAATTTAAAGTTAGATCAAAATTTAAAATTAGATGAAAATTCATTCACAATGATTAAAGATGATTTGGTGCCGATGATAAATGATACTGACGAGCTCAAATGGATAACTTCGCTAATTAATCAAGATATCTTAACTACAATTTCAAAACGACAACAAATACTTTATAACTGCCAAAATCTAAATTTAGAATGCTGTGTTTGTCTAGAAGCTGGGATGAAGTTAGTGCCATTAAAGTGTGAACATCAGCTTTGTTCGATTTGCTACGATTACATGATTGAACATTCAAAATTTAATTGTCCATTGTGTAGATCCATGATGAAATTGATTTCTGATTACAAATTGTATGCGATAATGGTTTCATTTGACCAACAAGAAAAATCTTACCTCGGTATAATTTACCAGCCACCAATTTATGTCGAAGATGATGATCGTTGGATAGAATATAATTTGCTTGAGTATAAAAATCGAAACTTTCCAAAACAAATTATCAATATTTGGAATCGGTTGGTTAAAGAAAAATATCGAGTGGTTTATGCCTCAGATGCAACCAGTAAAATATTTGAATCATTAACAGGCAAAGACATTGACAAAAAAATAATAATTGTTATTAATTAATATTATGTCAATTATAACTGCAGTTCCGACACAATCAATGCTATCGCCATTCGGAAGACTATATACAGGATCAGTTGGTGTTATAGTTCCTGGAAATACTGGAAAAATTACTTGGACGGATAATACCGGTGGAGATGTTATTACAAATATTGTATGTACAAATACGCCAACTGGATTAACCTTTAACTTGAGTGGTCTTGGCACTCATACAGTGATTTCTACTTTTTCGGGAACGCCTATCGTCGCAGGTACATTCAATTTAACTTTTAGTTTTGCTACAACACCAGGTCCACCACCATCGCCTATTGTCGGATATAATATCCAAATTAATGCACCATGTTTGGCTTCAGATTCTGAAATTTTAATGGCAAATGGTTCCAAATGTAAAATACAAAATATCAAACGAGGAGATATTGTCTATGCTGATAATAATATAAAAAAAACTTTTACTGTAAGCCGGGTACTCCAAATGAATTATTTGCCAGATTCTGAAATATCCGTATGCAAATTTCAACCGAATTCGTTAAGTAAAAATATACCTAATCGCGAACTGATCATCACAAATTTGCATCCAATCGTTCACGACAAAGCTAGAAGACATGCGATTCGTTTTACGAATTTAAAAGGTGTTGAATCTTTTGAGAAAATTAAAGTTTGTGATATATTGCCAACAGTTAACAATGCATACTATTTATGGGATTTACAATTTGACACAGTTGGAACTTTTGTTGCCAATGGTGTCACTGTCCAATCTAGACATCCCCAATCATTTATTTCTCCACTGCCGAAGGAATTGTATATTCGTCTAGAACTATACTCGACCGATATCAAAAATGACCACGACGAAGCATACGAATTACCTTTGGTATACGACATAGTTAAGCCAAAAAATTGATAATTCAAAATCTCTTTAAATTATCAATCTAGATTTCAATATTAGTCTAACTAATGTCAAAGAGTAATAAATCTTCAAGTAAATCCAAAACTAACAAATTGAAGACTAACAAATTGAAGGCTAACAAATCCAAGACTAACAAATCTAAGACTAAGAGTAAATTGAATTTTTTATACAAAGTGCCGGCATCTATACTAAAAACAGATTATCACCATAACGACAATATTATTAATGCTGCTGCCAAAATTATAATTAAATTTCAAAAGCATAATGAAGTAGTTGTCATTGCCGAAATGCAATCTGGAAAAACTGATGTAATGAAGAGATTGATTTATATTATTAATAATTATCGTGACCAATTGGCTAATATCAATGTTAAAATTGACAAACGCGGTGTATATGTCGTACTTTCCGCATCTAATATCAATTTGAAAAATCAACTTAAGGAAAAATTATCAGATATCGGACACAAAGTATTTCATTTGAATGATATTCAACTAATGCTAAAAAATCCATCAGACTACCATTCACAATTTGTGGAGATGACAGATTCTAGTTTGATAATTTTTGACGAATGTCATTGCGATGCCGAGTGTAAAAAACTGATTGACAAGTTTAGAACAAAAATTGAAACAATCGCCAAAAGTAATCATTTATCTTATCACATATTAGGAGTATCTGCAACGGCATACGAACAAGTTATAGCAGGCTATCCAAAAGTTATTATGCGTCCGGGAGACAATTATTATGGAATTGGTGACATGTTTAAATCCATTGAAAGTACGCGTCCGGTATTATTCCAGGCCAAAAACTTGGAAAAACTCTCAAAATGTTATGATCTCACTAGAGAAATCGATATTGACAACTATTACTATATTTTTAGACTACCCGGAAAAAAAAATTTGGAAGACGAAATGATTACAAATATTATTAAGATATTTGGTGAGTATACAAAGTCAACCATCGAAACATATATTTACGACATGTCGTACAAAACTAACATTAACCAGCTCATCAATAATGCCCCATCAAAACCAACAATTATTTTTTTGAAAGACAAATTAAGAATGGGCGAATATCTTAATACCCGATATGTCTATTTGGTCCATGATAATCCAAATAACTGTTTTGCGCATACAACCGTACAATCTCTACTAGGCAGGTGTTGCGGTTACGATAAAAAATCACACCAAACTATAATATATTGTGATTTAGAAAAAGCGCAACAACATTACGATTGGATCCAAAATAATTACAATTCGAAGCATGTGCCAATTAATTCTAAGTACATCAAAAAAAGCACTGGAGAGATTAAGGAGAATTGCTTTTATTGAACCTAGCAATAGCATTAATTTTAGTTTTTTTAATTAAAAAATAAAATTAAGCCATATCGGCCATTTCAAAACGACAACAATCATCCGAACTATGGTCTAGATGGTCTGGATCATTTCGATAGTCTTGATAGTCTCGACCATCTCGATAGTTTGGACCATCTAGATAATTAGGATAATCAGGATAATCAAAATGGCGTTTGGAACGGAACTTTTTATGGCGTCTCGAATGGTGTTTTGGCTGCTGGTCAAAATAACGCTCCGAATCGTGTTCGATACGATCTATTTTATTAAATCCTTTGATTGATTTGACTAATTCTTGAATAGCTATTTTAGTACCCGACCCAGTTGTTGCAGATGTCATAATCCAGGCAGCGAATTCGTATTTACAACAAAAAAAATCTATAGCGTTAGAAACCTCATTTAGATTGAATAAATCAGCAATTTTATCTAATTTATTAAGTAACATAACAACAGGAATATGGTTCAGACGAAATGAATGGTTGACTGTTTTTTTCCACTGAATTACACTTTCTCCCATATTTTCAGAATCAGTTATGTCGCCGATGATTAGGGCAGCATCGATATTTCCGTGTAGATCAATATCTAGTTTACTTGTAAGATCAATTAGTTGCATCGTAATTGTTGTGTTTTCGTCCCACTTGATCGTGCCATTCGTTGTATCAAAAATATTATTATCGCAATAGTTGATGATGCTAGTTTTCCCGACACCTGGGTCTCCCACGACTAAAATTCTGTAAAAAAGATTAATAGGGTCCTCCATTTGATTTTTGACTAGTGGCACTGTGAATTATTTAGTATTTTAATATGTGTCATCGAAGATGTTAAAATATTCAATTTTTTTTCAACAACAATTAGATGTTTTTGATTCGACAGAATTAAGTTTGAATCCGTTAGGGATATGGGTAACTTGTTTGCGATTGGTTTTTGACAGAATAATTTGTGTCATTTCGTTAATGGCTTCTGTTATTCCTTCACCGGTCTTGGCCGATGTTTTGTACCATGTTATAAAATTATTTTCACGACAAAAATTTTCGATTGTATCAAAAATTTTCTCAGATAATTCGGAATTGTCGCCACAATCAATTTTGTTGGCTAAAAGAATGACTGGAAGCGGTTCTTCTGTATCTGGAAATCGAACTTTATCGTCAATATCTTTTTTCCACTTGGTTGCTCCATCGGTATAAGTCAATTCTCTAGTGATATCAAATACAACAAAAGCCGCGACAGCATCTTTGTAATATACTCTAGACAGCGAATTAAATCTTTCTTGGCCGGCGATATCCCAAAACTGTAATTTGACTTTAGTTGAATCTTCTAATCCTAATACTTTTAGAGCAAAATCAACACCAACAGTAGCTTTATAATTTTCCATAAAAATATTATGGGTGTATTTTTTAATAATACTAGTTTTGCCGACACAAATATCTCCAACAACCAGTATTTTGTACAGTAAATCTAGTGGCTCTTGCATTTATATAATAGTATAGATTAATATTGCATTTTTGACAACGCCCTCGACTAGTTATTTTTTTTTTGATTCTGAATCAAAGAAAAAATTAACAGCAATTTAGTTCTGCAGATCGAATAGTTGTATTAGTTGTATTAGTTGCATCAGTATCAATCATTGAAATTGTATTGTTTTCTCGATCATTTAGATTTGACTCGCTAGTTATGCATAAACAATTAATTAATTCATTAATCGCTGTTGTTATCCCAATATTTTCCTTGGCTGATGTTTCGATCCACTTAACAAATGCATATTTTTGACATGTTTTGTTCATTTTTTCTTCATTGATTGGTATTTGATTGTTATCGCTATCATTTAGAAGTTCGATTTTGTTGGCCAACAAAATCACCGGAATCGAATTATCTGGATCAATATGTTTATTCAATATATTTCTCCATTTGCTAACACTATCAAGAGTAGTTTCTCTGGTTACATCAAAAACAATAAAACTAGCATCAGCATTTCTGTAATATGTTTTTGTTATAGAATCAAATCTTTCCGAACCAGCAACATCCCAAAATTGTAATTGTAACTCAATATTATCACCGATTTGAATCTTCTTCGTACCAAAATCTACTCCAATTGTAGATTTGTAATTCATCGAAAAGCTATTGTTAACATATCGATGAATAATACTAGTTTTTCCAACACCAACATCACCCAATATGAGTATCTTTTTCTTTTGGACGTTCATTTATTGATAATTATTATTAATTTAGCATTAACAATGGTTCTAAAATGTCAATTTTTTATTTTAGTATGTGTATTAAAATAAAAATTGATTTCATCACTCATCACTCATCACTCATCACTCATCACAACCATTCGCAACAATCAGATTTTTTATTACGTTCGATGGGTTTGATTGGATACATATTCGGAGAGCGAAACCCATAATCATTATTATTGATTTCATTTGTCATTCGAATATGTTCAATTAATTTATTCATCGCCTCCGATACGTTCAAATTTTTTTTAGCCGATATTTTGAACCATGACACAATTTTATGTTGCAAACAAAATTCGTTCAACATGATATCAAATGTTGAATTCGGATCTTCCAACAAATCAGTTTTATTGGCCAAAAGTATGACCGGAATCGGATCATTAGTTCCTGGAATAAAAACTTTTTTATCCAAATCTTCTTTCCACTTTACGACACTCTCCAATGATGAATTGTTTGTTACGTCAAATACAATAAAAGCTGCATTAGCGTCTCTATAATACATTTTGGTCATTGAACCAAATCTCTCTTGGCCAGCAATATCCCAAAATTGTAATCGAATTGTAGTATCGTCATTTATTTTGCATACTTTTAGCAAAAAATCAACGCCGACGGTAGCCTTACTACCATCGAAAAAACTATTATAAATGTATCTCCGAATGATACTAGTTTTGCCAACGCCTGCATCTCCCAATACGACGACCTTTCCAAATATTTCGTTCATTTGTTAACTAAATTATTGAGTTAGAATGAAGTTACGAAATATTTAAATTTTCAATTTTTTTTAATAAATTATCAAATTATATTGATATGTCGATTTGGATACTTATTATAGTATTGATTATAATCGGCGTGGTATTAATATGTTTGATTTGTGTACGAAATAAGAAAAAGATAAATTTAGAATTTGCCATCGAAACAGATCCATATACGATGCCATTCGTCATTGATAATTTTATTAGTGATGCTGAACGAAAGTATATCATTGAACAATCTGTTGATAAATTGGTTGATTCTAAGATTGTTAGCGGGAAAAATAATTTAGTTCGGAATAGTCAACAAAATTGGTTACCAAAGACTGATACAGTGATTAGAGAAATTTTTGATCGGGCTAGTCGAACGTTTAATTTGCCGATCGAAAATGCCGAAGATTTACAAGTAGTTCGATACAAGCCTGGCCAATATTATAATGAGCACCATGATTCATGTTGCGACAATAATAAACATTGTCAATCGTTTATTAAAAAAGGTGGCCAACGTATTTTGACAATTTTAATTTATTTAAATGATGATTTTGAAGATGGTCAAACATACTTCAAAAATTTAAATCAAAAATTTAAAGTTAAGCCCGGTGGCGCTATTGTATTCTATCCTTTGGCCAGTGATTCTAATAAATGCCATCCAAAAGCTTTACATGCTGGACTACCAGTGTCTTCGGGAGAAAAATGGATTGCAAATTTATGGTTTAGAGAAAGAAAATTTATTAAATAACATATATTTAAACAAATTTATGGCTATTAATAAATTTCCATCGTAACTTTTTATTTGGCCCAATTGTGGCGATCAAATAAATCCTAATCGTAACTTTTGATTTGGTCCAATTTGTGGCGATCAAAGAAGTTATGATTAGAATTTATTTTGTCCGATTTGTGACGATCAAAGAAATTCTTATTCAAACTATTGATTTGACTCGATTTGTGGTGGCCAAAGAAATTTTAACCATAACTTTGATTTGGCCCAATTTGTGGCTATCAAATAAATCCTAATCATAACTTTTGTTTTGGCCCAATTTATGGCTATCAAAGAAATTCTAATCATAACTTTTGATTCGGCCCAATTTGTGGCGGTCAAATAAATTCTAATCATAACTTTTTGATTCGGCCCAATTTACGGCGATCAAATAAATCCCAATCATGACTTTTGATTCGGCCCAATTTGTGGCGGTCAAATAAATTCTAATCATAACTTTTGATTCAATTTGTGGCGATCAAATAAATCCCAATCATGACTTTTGATTCGGCCCAATTTGTGGCGATCAAATAAATTCTAATCATAACTTTTGATTCGATCCGATTTGTGGCGATCAAATAAATTCTAATCATAACTTTTTGATTCGGTCCAATTTATGGCGATCGAAGAAATTCTAATCATAACTTTTGATTCGATCCGATTTGTGGCGATCAAATAAATTCTAATCATAACTTTTTGATTCGGCCCAATTTATGACTACCAAAGAAATTCTAATCATGACTTTTTTGTGGCGATCAAATAAATTCTAATCATAACTTTTTGATTCGGCCCAATTTATGGCGATCAAAGAAATCCCAATCATGACTTTTTTGTGGCAATCAAATAAATCCCAATCATGACTTTTGATTCGGCCCAATTTATAACAATCAAATAAATTCTAATCATAACTTTTTGATTCGGCCCAATTTATGACTATCAAAGAAATCCCAATCATGACTTTTCTGTGGCGATCAAATAAATCCCAATCATGACTTTTGATTCGGCCCAATTTGTGGCGATCAAATAAATTCTAATCATAACTTTTTGATTCGGCCCAATTTATGACTATCAAAGAAATTCTAATCATGACTTTTTTGTGGCGATCAAATAAATTCTAATCATAACTTTTTGATTCGGGCCAATTTATGACTATCAAAGAAATTCTAATCATGACTTTTTTGTGGCAATCAAATAAATCCTAATCATAACTTTCGATTTGGCCCAATTTGTGGCGATCAAATAAATCATAATTTTAAGCAACTAATTTATTAGTTAATTAGAATTAATTTGTTGACTTTCTTGATTTTGTCTTTCTCTTGGATTTTTTTTTAGTAACTACAATTTCTAAACTTTCGGAATCAATATCAATTATTTCATTAATTTCATTAGCATCATTGAGACCAGCAGAAAGTTCAGAATCTGTGTCAACTAGTTCATTAACATCACTGTTTTCAGATAGCTCGGCCAATATCGTTTTGGATGATTTCTTTTTGGATGATTTTTTTTTGGATAATTTCTTTTTGGATGATTTTTTCTTGGACGATTTTTTGGGTTTAGTTGATTTATTGATATCTGGTTTGGGTTCGCTGTCAGAATCAATATATTCTTCTTCGGCATTGTTTAGGCCAAGTGGATTTGATATTAATGATAACTGATTTTCGGACTGGAGATTCGTCGGGTTGGTAGTTAATTTGGTGAAATGACTTTCTGAATTATTGACTAAATAAATAATTTTGAGGGGTGTTTTGCGACCGAAACGTTGGGCACGACCAATTACTTGAGTTTCAAGTTCAGGTAACATTCTATGGTAAAGAATCAAATAAGTCGCATCTTGCAGATTTAGTCCACTACCGTAATGTTTGGAATCTAACATTAAAATGTTGGTAGTTCCGGCTTTGAATTCTGAAATAACATTGGAAATATGTGCTGGTATTCCGGATAGTAAAGAATATTGCAGACCGGCTTTGGCGATGTTTTTGATGATTTTTTCGAAAGTTTGTGGATAATCAGAAAAAATCAAAATTCGAGGTTTAGATTCGACACTAGCAATATGTCGAAGAATTTTTTCTAGCGCGTCTGGCTTGTCCATATCACCGAATAATCGGCCGGTTACAGGTTCACTAACGACCTTCACGATTGGTTTAGTACTAATAACATGATATTCTTTATTACTTTTAATTTTGTGCCGACAAATTGGACACTTATTATCACCACTTTTTAATGCGGCCACCAAACACTTTAGACAAAACACGCTCTTACAACAACTTAATATGGCGGGATTTTCAAAAGATTCGGTACAAATAAAACAACATTCGTCCTTAATTGATTTGATACGCTCGTTGACAGTTTCTAATTTAACATTTAATCGAGATATTTCAGTTTTTATTTTTTGAATACGTTTTTCGTGTGCATCCGGATCGGTTGGTATCAAACTTCGTACATATTCAAGTTCTTTTGTTAAATTATGATGTTCGGTTTTAATTTTGTCAGTTAAAACTTTAACAATATTTTCTTCAGTATCAACATCGCAATTCAATTTGGCTATGGCCTCCTTCACATTTCCGGAATTTATTAATTGTAATACGTCTGTAGGTATCAGATCCTGAATTGCCGAAAACACTTTTTTAAGAAGAGTATTTACAATAAAAACATAAGGCTTCGGCAAAACGATCGAAGTATCAACATAAGAATCTTTATTTCTAACAATAAAATAGTCCAACAGATTTTGATTATAGCCAAATATTTTGTTTACATATCGGCGACAAGATTTATAAAAAATCGATGTTGGTGTTGCCGTTAAAAACCAGTTAAAATTTCCATATTCGTCAAACATTGTTGGAATATTAATTGAATCCATTTCGTCAAAAATAACACGGGCCCATTTAGTTGACCTAAAAATTTGTTTGAATAGTCGATAACGATTAACATTCAAAAGAATAATATTAGTATTATTCAATACTTCCCGAATTTTTGTTGCGTTGAGTGTACGTTTTTCGTAGATACGCCCAGTTACTGCATTTTTACTTGTTTTACTTCCATTCGCTTTTGAAAGTTTTTTCATAACGGATTTAGGCAAATTTTTCTTTCGCGTATTATTATATACCACTAAGGGACTATTGTATGTTACGTTTTTATTCATAACATATTCCATATCAAAAAATACATCAAAATCGCTAACATTATTTAGCTTTAGATAAGTCAATGTTGATTTTTTAATGAAACCTTCCCACTGATTTGTTAAGTTGTGTGGAACCACAATTAGGTTAGTTGACTCACTATTATTGTTGGTAATCATTTTTATTGAAAAATGGTCGGTACCGACAATGAATCTATCATGAATTTTGGGAACTAGAGTATGTAGGATTAGACCAATCACCATGTATGTTTTTCCGGATCCAACTTTGTCGGCCAATATGGCCGAATTAGTCTCCATGACAAAAGTTGAGTTCGTTACCTCATTTGTATCAGTAATTCTGTATTTGACTGTTTGATGCATACCCGAATTAATCGCCGGTCTGTCTATTATAATGGTTCCCTGTTTTTCCAACTCAGACATTGCACAAACCGATGTTAACTGGTGCGGCCGAAGTTTAACTTTGAGACCTTTTGGTTGTCTGATTGATGGTGATGAATCATCTAAATCGTTAAAGCTCATTGCTCAGATTAGTAATGGATTAGATCAAACAAGTCTTTATATCAATAAAAATCCGTCAAATCAATTTTTTTTAATTTATTGGCTTAATGTGTTAACTAAACCTTGCAATATTTGTTGAATGTTCGATGTTTGATGTTTAATGTTTAATATCAAACATCAAATATGGTTGGAAAAAATCTTTAATTATTGTATAGAATGCTAATAAAAAAATTACCGGCAGGTACCCGTATGTATTTGAATAAAAGATGTGATTCTTACCCATTGTACATTAAACCGGATCATATAGTCGAGAATGATAATTTATATGTTGCTTATGATGTCAGAGTGAACGATCAAACAGTCATACCGAGAGGAACCAGAATTGTCGGAGATTGGATTACGGAATCGAGTCCTGTGCCGGCCGCACAATTTCAAATGAAGCGCATTTACTTACAGCCGAGTGGACAGGATATTGTTGGTGATTCTGACGTATTTGAAGCTTTGGGAGCCTATAATCGGGCCGAAGTAGAAAATGCTGGACACTTATACAAACTCAATGAATATAAATCGGTTGCCAATCTAATTCGACGAACCGTATATGTTAGATGTTTTGTCCAAACCGTTTCAAATACGGCCCTTAATTCCATTTATTTAGATATTGCGACAAAGGAAATTCCAATTACTTTATCAGAAGACTTCGTTCCGTTTCCAATCATGCCAATTACGCCACTAATCGCCTCAACATCGATAGCCAGCGAAACTCCATTCTTGTAAGGTTTTTCTTTTTCGGAGATTTTAATCAAATCGAAGTTTCGGGTTAATGCATCCGTATTAAAAAAAATAATAACATCTAATAATAGAGAGAATTCAATGCATTTCATAAAGAGAATAACATTCGACGATAAAAATAATTATTTAACATCTAAAATAATCGCGCATACAAATCGAGGTATTGCGGCCGGAATACAATTGTTGGAAAGAGTTGTTAAGGATTTTGTCCGTGATGAACGTGGTCTAGAGGCAGAATCAAGCGCCAAAATTATAGATATACATAAAATCGAACAGGTTAGCGAACCAATTGTTGATGGTATTTTGTTATATAGACTAGAAAATGATCCACATCGAATTTTGGTTTATCAACGGAAAACAACAGTTGTACCATTAACCAGTTGGACATGGCGAACGATAGACACTGCAACACCAAGTTTTTATCGAACAAATCTATTTGAATTAGAAGAAAACGAAAATTTCAAAGTTGATATTATTTATCGGCCACCATATTCACCAGTATTAATAAGATTGACCGAGACCGAAAATCAACCAGAAAATTCTAAATTGAATGACGATCAACACCGTCTGACTCAAATCCAATCTCAGTCTCAGTCTCAGTCTCAGTCTCAGTTAGAAATCGAAATGGTTTCACATGGGCCGGCCAATATCAAAATACCCAAACCGTTAACTGTCTCACCAATGCGCACACTTTTAGATGATCTCAAAAATTCACCCATTTTTAACGAAAGATTACACCGAGCCAATAGTACTGTTGGTATTATTACAACTAAAAATTAATCAATAAACATTTCGAAATGATTGTTGATTAAAAAAATTGAAATATCGAAATCTTTATCGAATATAATTTGATTAATATGTTAATGGATTCGGTCTTTGATATTTTTCTTATTCCCACTGAAATTCTTGGTTTGATATTGATTTACCAAAAGTGCGCATTGGTTTGTAAAAAATGGTGCTTGATATGGAGATCAACTATAAAATCAATTAACGATGTTAGATTTTTAGAATTACACCCGAATCCAAAATTCATCACTAAGGTGGTTTGCAAAGGCGATAGCGAAACATTATTTTGTCCCAAACGATTCATGCAATTGACATCACTAAAATTGTATTCGGATTTGTCGACAACGACAAATCCGAATAGTGAATTAACCATTTTAACAAATTTGACAAAATTAAGTGTTAACCAATTTTACTCGCCGAGAAATTTTGTATTGACGAATTTAAAAAGTTTATCTGTTATTAATAATAGTTCATTCAATAGTTGCATTACTAATTTGACAAATTTAACCAGTTTACGAAATCATAATCATTATTACCGGTGTACGACTCATTTAATAAATTTAAGAAAAATGGAGTTGATGTGTCGCCATGATGCAGCTAGCATACTCACAAATTTGACTGTGTTAAATTATACGGGGACCTTACGAGATGAGTCTATAATCAAATTAACAAATTTGACATCAATAAATATCATGACAAATGACATCACAAACCAATCGATTTCGTTATTGACAAATTTGACTAGAATCGATTTATATGCACACCGGGCAATCACATCGGCGATTTTTGTATCTTTGACTAAAATAAAAAATCTTAATATTAGTTCTAACACAACAATCGATTTTGTGCCAACAACTTTACGTAGTTTGACCATAGACAATGGAATTATTGTCAGCGCCGACAATTTGAGGTTATTAACAAATCTTGAAATACTTAAAATTTATGACAATGCAAATGGTGATGAAAACATTATATTCGATGATATTTTGCGATCAATGACTAATTTAATAAAATTGAGTTTGCCGAAAAAAGATTTTGTTTTTACAACGATTCGTAATTTAAATAATTTGCAAAAATTAGTTGTCGAAGAAATTGATGATGATCATCGCAATTATTTTGAGAAAAATGGTATTAAGATCAGAATTAAAAATTTGACTGATGAATTTTGGTAAATGTTTATTCTTAAAAATTAAATAATTGTTAAGAATTAGCAGCAATTAACAGCAATTAACAGCAATTAACAGCAATAGCGTACTCGCCCACAATTTTGTGCATTTCCAATAAGTTCTGGTATGGCTGGAGGAGCTGCTGGATAGGGTGTCGTTGGAGTAAAATGCGATAAGTAGAATACTTTGCCATGAACATCGGTAACGAGAGCAACACCGGCATGTCCCGGAACATTTCCATAGGCCGGATTGATGTATGGGGCAAATACAACCGTCGGAAGTACTAATTGTCCTCCCAATGGAAGCAATGCCCAGTTATTTGTTAAAATTGTTGAAACGGTCACCGGATCATAAATTTGGTCTAAGGTAACACGATCATAAATTCGGGTCGGAACACAATTGCAGCCAGTCACAGTCTTGGCAAATATATTCCATGTATTTTGGTCCGTGTCAGTGAGTTTCTTACTGTTGTAATCAATCAACATAAAACTTCCTTGTACTGTCATCCTTTTCTAATTTAACTAAATACAATAATTCGAAATGTGGATTGGAATCCCAGTATGTTTGTCGGTTAATTAATTAATCAATTAATTAATCAACAATGTAATTCTAACAGAAACCCTCCATCGATATGATAGAAATACATTTCATAAACTAATTTTTTAAACAAAATATAGCTTAGCTTTTCGTTTTCGTTGGTGCCAGATACCGATAGCAATTTAAAAATGAATTTTCCATATGTAATCGTCTTTTTTTCTGTAATCGAAATATTATCATTGATGTATTGGTGCAATGACATGATGGCTCTAGATTTGGTTTTTGATCTGAGTTTTAGTTCGAATTCGATTTTGGTGTCACCAATATTTCGAATTGCCTCGAAAGAATGATAACAGTTTAGAGGCTGTTGTTTGTTGACTAATTTTTGGTAGTTGTATCCATTTTCTTGGAGTCGAGTTGTTAGTATTTGAACTGTTTCATCAACATCAACATCGTCAACCAACAGAGAAATATCAATATCTGAGCTGCCACTGATCGATGTTTGTGCTCGAACGCTAGATGTATCAATGAGTTCTCCTACAATATCATTTTCTTTCAATAACTGTCGAATTAGGCTGATCTCTGCTTCAGTAGCTAATGATAAGTTTAAATCACGATTATATTTGTCGCGTTGTTCAACATATTCATCAGCTTCCGTTTTAAATTTTGAATACAAATCAAAGAGAAAAATCGTCATAGCGCTATTGATTGATGCCAGATCCAAACAATTATCATAGATCGATTTGAGTCTAAAGGCCAAATTGGGTGTGTCCATTTGAAACTGGTTTTGATTAGTAAATGAACTGTCCAGAATAATTAAAATTTCAATTTTTTTTTGTGATTGAATTTTTAATTAAAATTTTTAATTAAAGAGCCGGTGGGACTAGATAGCCCATTTTTTGCAAAAGTTTGAGGGCGATGTAGTAGGCACTTAAACAAGTATTTCCGGTAGCTGGTCTGGGACAAACGGCAATACTACAGACTCTGACATTGTTGAGACCAAATACTTTTAGATTATTGTCAACGACACCGTTTAAAATACTGGTTCCCATTCGGGCAGTTCCGACATTGTGTGATTGTACAACGAGGCCACTGGGACTACTCATGTAGCTAATTAGAGCGTCGTTGTTGGGCTGGGGACCAAATGGAGCGGGATACAGACACGGCGGTGGTGAGATCATTGTTTGTCCGGTATTTTGGGCGATTTCAGCCATCAATAGTAAAAATCCGAGAGCCAGGCCCTGGTCTTGTCCACTAACATCATTGTACAATCCAATATTCATAACTGGTTGGATATTAGTATTAGAATTGGCCAAAGTAACATTGCCGATACTTTGTGGATCGACCAAAATACCTAAAATACTGACAAGATTGGGTCCCGCAGTTGAATTAATAATTTCGACCCGGCGCAATCCGTTTGGAGGGACTGTTCCAAGACCAGAAAGTAGTACTTCGGCGCCATCCGAAGTAGTTCCGGTCATGACAGCTTGTGGTCCGTATTGGGCTTTCATATTTTGTCCGACATTTGGACTGTCAACAATCACAGGTATTCCTAGCGGAGTTAGTTGGGCGGCCGGACCAATACCAGAATTCAATAGGATTTGTGGCGTTGTTGTATTCCCACTGGCCAGTATTAGTTCTCCACCTTTTTTAACTTTGGCACTAAATCCTTCGCCGTTTTTAACATAAAAAATTTGGTTTGGATATCTATGTTTGGTCAAAGTAAATTTTGATACAGAAGCTTCTGAAACAATTTTCAATTTGCGCCCGTACAGACCCATTCCATTGGCGCTAACAATAGTGCCAACGGGGAGAAATTCGACGGCGCTGTAACTTCGCTTACTGACACCAATGACCGGTGGAGCAGGAGGAGTGATTAATTCTTGCAAGGCCGAGATACAAAGATTTCCGGTTGGAGGATCATTATAGTCGGGCTGAAATGGTACCCCGGTCAGTGTGTTGTACTGAATCATCATTGGATTAGTTTGGTCGACTGGTGGAAATTGTGAAACGCTAATGGGGCCACCAACTCCGCGTTGGACCAAATCCGGTAATGTTCCATTTGGGGTATAATTTTCGACGGCTTTCATGACTGACAACATTTGGTTATAAGACCAACTAGAATCGCCAGACGCAATGGCCCAATCATCATAAACATCTGGGGTACCACGATATGCCAAGAGAAAATTATGGGACGAAGATCCACCCCATCCACGGCCCTCCGAATAAGGCGCCGTTTCCAAAAATCCCATTGCAAACGGATAAGTTTCGGCATACTTCGGATTAATCAACAGAGTATTTGCATTGGCCTGCCAAATTGGAAAATTAATAACTGGATCATTTTCCGTATTGCTTCCGGCCTCAATGACTAAGACACGAGTTCGATTATCATCAGTTAATTTTCTGGCCAAAATACATCCTGCCGATCCCAACCCAACGATAATAAAATCCCATTCATTAAAAACGTACAAATCTTCGACACAAATTTTGGTACATGAAGAAACTTTGATTTTAACATCGAATGTTAATGGATTACTCGTATCGTTAGATTGGCACCAAACGATTCGGTTGTCTTGTTGAATGCTCACGCTATAACCACTATAAATGGTAATTTCGCTAATGACATTACTCCGGTGGCATGAGTATTCTTGACTGCATTTTTCGTTGAGATGATAGCAATCGAGTTTTGTAAAATTAACAGTTCTTCCATCACAATAAACAATTTGAACACCGCTCATTGATTACTACATTTTACGATTGATAAAAAGAAACAATATGAGTGGGAATAAATACCGATGGTCGAATTTTATATATGATAACTTTAGTAAAATGTCAAAAGAAGCCACTCAAGAAAAAACATCAACTAAAAAATTAGGTTCAGTTGATAATTTAGACAAAATAACAACGACATGGATCTTGACCAAATCTGGATCTATTACAAAAGTTCAAGAATTTTGCCAAGTTAATAATTTCGATGCCGAATTAATCGATGATCATCATTTAAAAGTGAGTGGCCCAGCAACAACATTTAACTCGGTATTTAATATTGAGCCGAAAAATTTGTTAACCGAATCAATAGTATCAATAGTATCAACATCAGAAATGTTGGCATCAACATCAGAAATGTTGGCATTACTACCAAATAATTTAAAAGAATCAGTAGAAAATATTTTGGGACTAAATTCGGTGCCGGTAGCCAGAACTCATTTGAAAAAAATACATGGAGTGGTACCAGCAACATCGACGTCTTACACTCCACTACAACTCGCTACCGCATACAATTTTCCAACTAATTTGCTGGGGACTGGACAAAAAATTGGCATTATCGAACTGGGAGGAGGATATTTAGAATTAGATATTACGCACTATTTGACATCCTTAGGAATTACAACTGTACCAAATATTGCGGCCGTTTCGGTCGACGGAGCTATCAATAATCCGTCAGATACGTCAGGAGCAAATTTGGAAGTCGTATTAGATATTGAAGTTATTGCAGCTTTGGTTCCGGGAGCGACCATTAATGTATATTTTGCTCCGAATACCGACCAGGGATTTTATGATGGAATTAATGCTGCGATTAACGGGGGATGCCAAATAATATCGATTTCTTGGGGAGCTCCCGAAAATGAATGGTTATCAAGTACATTGACTAGCTACAATAACTTGTTTCGGACAGCATCAGAGTTGGGTGTTACGATACTGGCCGCAGCCGGAGATAATGGATCAGGAGATGGCGAAAGTGGCAATAATGTTGATTTCCCGGCATCCAGTCCATATGTTTTGGCGTGTGGTGGAACAACATTAACAACATTAACAACATTAACAACATTAACGAATTCAGCCGAAACTGTTTGGAATGATGGGACATCAGGCGCGACCGGTGGAGGCATTAGTTCGGTATTTAGCAAGCCTTTATACCAAAATTCTTTAAATTATCCATTAAATGGTTTTCGGGGAGTTCCAGATGTTGCTGGTGATGCAGATCCGAACACCGGCTATTTGCTATATTCAGCAAGTGAGGGAGGATTGTTTGTGGTAGGTGGAACTAGCGCAGTCGCACCACTTTGGACCGGTTTGTTGGCCAAGATCAACCAACACTTGGGCCATTCGGTTGGATTTATTCATCCAACTATCTATGCAAATCAATCGGCATTCAGAGATATTACGGTCGGAAATAACGGATCGTATAGCGCTGGCGTTGGTTGGGATCCATGTTCGGGCTGTGGAACCCCCAATGGTATCGCCATAATGAATCTTTTTAATACACCACCAACAATCACTCCAACAATCACACCAACAATTGTACCAAGTCCGACACCAACTCCGATTCTGTCACCGACTCCGGCACCTTCTAATACACCGACGCCAACTCCAATACCTTCACATACACCGACGCCGAGTCATACACCAACTCCAACACCAGTACCGAGTCACACACCAACACCAAGTCATACATATACACCAAGTCATACACCAACACCAAGTCATACATCTACACCAAGTCATACACCGACGCCGAGTCACACACCAACGCCGAGTCACACACCGACACCAAGTCATGTACCATCAACACCTTTACCAACTCCATCACATACACCAACACCGAGTCACACACCGAGTCACACACCAAGTCACGTACCGTCAACACCTTTACCGACTCCATCACATACGCCAAGCCGCAATCATCGCACGACACCATTAGTACCTAATTTCGTCTCTAATGTAGTCACTGGTCACCACCCTTTAATCGTACAGTTTACGGACCAAACAATCGGAACTCCTAATGACTGGATTTGGGATTTTGGTGATGGTCAAGCGGGTTTCGAACAAAATCCAATACACACTTATACTAGAGGATTCTTTACAGTTAGCTTGATGGTGTATGATAGTCAAGGAGAAAAAACAGTTACGAAGACTAACTATATTCAGACAATTTAGAATTATTGATTAAGTAAATTTATTTGATTAAAGAAATTTACTTTGATATTTTTTTGATAATTCTCTCAATAAGTTCTTTTTTGACACCCTTTCTATCAATGTCTAATTCGTCACATATCGAGCGTAGTATCGGTACCGTTAATTGGTTGAAAACATCGTCAAGAGTGTCGTTGATTTTGGCGTTTTTTTTGCATTTCTTTTGCAGAGCTTCATAATTCGTTGATAATTCGTCATAATTACTCTGAACTTTTTCTAGCTTTTTTTCATTTTTTTCACATTCTGTAGAAAAACGATCTCGTTCTTTAGTAATCATTGTATAATCTTCTTTAAGTTTTAGATACACTGCTAACAAATTTTTACATTTATTAGTTTTATAATCGAGTTTATTTATTAATTCTTTATTTTCATTTACGATAGCGCCATGTTTTTTTAATAATTCATCATATTTTACGATCGATTCTTCGTGTTCTTCTTTCAATTCATTGTGTTCCTCTCGCAGTTCATTATGTTCCTCTCGCAGCTTATCATTCTTTTTTGACAGATCAGTGTGATCTTTTTGGATTTTCTCTAATTGTTGTTCAACATTTTTAAGTGTTTCATATTTAGACAATAAATCGTCCCTCTCCTGAGTTACAAATCTGAGTTTATTCGCTGGAAATTTCATAGATATTAATCTTTTACATCGATTAATTTGATCATCATTTTTGATTATTAGTTTTTCACTTTCATTTTTTATGATTTTGTTAACAGAAGTAGAAAATGTAGCAAATCCCGAAAATAGCATTATAATCATAACTGTATATTATTTTCTTATATTCGAATCAAATTCGCTATACATAAAAAAATCTGTCGGATATTTGATTTGTAATAATTTTACCAAATGAGTTTCTATCACAGTTTCTGCGAGACCATCGATCGGTTTTGCAACTATTTTTGCTAATAATATTTTTAATTCCGATATATATTGATAAAAATGATTTGATTTCTTGATAAATATGTCGCTCCAAAATATATATTTTGTTGCATAATACTTATCCTTATCAACAATTTGTATATTTCTAGAATATGTTTCATCTAAAACTGCAAACCATAAATTAATAACTTCTTCGTTCGATAAATAGTACTTATCTATAATTTGATTGACTTTCTGAATTTGTTTTTCTGGCGTTAACTCAAAAAAATCACTAGACAAAATACTTTGACATAATTGTTTCTTCCATTCTTTATCTTCGATAGTAATTAACTTATCAATATATTGCATTTTAACTTCCAAATTAGTTTCATATAAATTGTTTTCTATTATTGACGCATGTGTTAAAATTTTAATCTTTTGAATCATATCAATGAAAAAATCAATTAATTTTTTATTAATGCATTTGTTGAATAGATATTTAGTATTTGATGCTATCATATCAATAAATAATTCCCGATCAAACGTTAATGTTGATATTTTCTTAAACAACATATATATATTAAATAATTTGGTACAACTGTCTTTAGAGTGAATATTATTTAATAATAGATTATACTCAATATCTGTCTTGCCCAAATAATTATCAAGAAATTCGGAAAATTTACTTATCAACTGTGTTACTAGTGATCCGTCAGTACCAAATTTTTCGTTAAAAATTTTGATTTTTTGGGCATGCGTTTCTAGCAAAATTAACATATCATAATCATTTTGTTGATGTTGTAATTTAATAGCAAATTTTATCTTATTCGAAGAAATTATTGTCTCATTTAAACTATGATTGGTCAAAGCATTACTGAATGATGTTAATCCGGTCGAATCAACTCTTTTTTGAAATTCTGTTGATTCGACAAACTGTTGAATTTGTTCGATTCTTTCTTCGGATGACATTTTATTCCAAAATAATTTCCCGAATTCCATCGATCCAATTTCATTTATTATTGCTGGTGTTGGTAATTGTTTACAGTGATAATATAAGACGGCTGATTCCAATGTTATTGGATAAATTTCGATTGATGATGTTGAATTATATTTATTAATTAGTGATAATAAATTGTCATATTGATTTCTGGCATTATCATTTATGAATGATAGTGCACCATCGGCTTCACAAACCATATCATCACATTTGTCGATTAGGATAACGATATTTGTTTTGATATCATATAGTTGGTCATTCAAGTCACTTCCACACAGTGCATAATTCATAAATTCTAATTCGTCAATCGTAAAATTCAAGTTTAATATGCAAATAATTGTATCATACAAAAAGACATTATTAATGAATATTTGATAATCTTGATACAAATGTAAAATGATTTCGTGGGATTCCAAATTGATTATGTATTTTGTAGAATCATTTTCTGACTGTTTAGCATACAATAAATTCAATAAATTTTTTCTATTACAATTATCTTCACAAATTATCGCAATATGCATCAATGAATTAGTTTCATCATTATTAATTATATGCTTGGAAGTTATTGTTTCTAGTTTTTGATAAGATTCAATCAATTTTGTAATTATGACATTGTTGGAGCCCATTGTAATAACAAATAATGGGAATGATATATTTATATAATTAGCTTTTCATTTTAAATGAAGAGTTAATTAAATCATCAAATCCCAAAAGCAGCAATTTTTTCTACAATGCATGGGCAGCTTTGAATGTTAGCCAAATCATATGTGATAGTGCGTTTTTGACAAGGTAACTCAATAACTTTTTCGCCGGCTTGCATTGCCAAAATGATTGTTTTAGTTTCTTTGGGAGCAACTAGGCCAGAATCAATCGTAATGTGCGTTGTACCATCTGCGTGAATCGAATTATTTGGCGTAACGAATGTGTAAGTGTGTTCGCCATCTACTGATGTGAGTACATAATGCATTCCATCTTCTTGACTGGCATATTTACCAAATAGTGTATTGAAATCTTCGATAGTATATTTTGTTTGTCGTTTTGGATCAAAAATCCAAGTAATGTGTCCGACCGAACTTCCTAGTGAACTTAGAGTTTTAACTAGCAATCTAATTTGTCCGAATTTTCCAAATGATAGAATCGGATTAGAAGAAGCACTGGATATAATGGGCAAATCTTCTGCGCTGACCGATTCGAAGTTCGAACATAGCCATACACTGTCAGATTCTGCAGCTATTTTTTTTGACTCAGAATCAGAAGTGACAAAGTTAGATTTTGTTACTTGGTTAAGAGCGTTGGTCGAATCTGATTCAAAAATACTTATAATTCGACAATTTGATCCGGTAGTTTGTTTGATTAGATTTCTGAGTAAAAACTTAGGTTGTCGTCCGGTCGAAAATAGAATGTCACCATTTGTCAAAATGATCGGAATTTTTCCTAACAACAGTGACTCGATTATACGCCATTTTAGATAGTCTGTTCGTTCATTTTGATAATCAATTGTCTCGTAACAATCGATGACTTCAAAATGTAATGGTACCGTGGAAATAACGGATTTTTCGGCAGAACTAAAGATAATAATAGTTGAGGTTGATGTTGAGGTTGATGTTGAGGTTGATGTTGATGTTGAGGTTGATGTTGATGTTGATGTTGAGGTTGATGTTGAGGTTGATGTTGATGTTGACATCGATGTTGACATGGGTTAATACTGAATTTGGTATTGATTAATGGTACTGATAGACTTTTAAATTATCAATTTTTTTTTAATTAAAAATGTCATTATTAATGAAGTTTTTAATGATTGAATTAGTTATTCAAATAACGACCAGATCGGATTCTTTTATCCTAATGATTGGAATACATGATTCTACATGAAAATTGTATATGTATATCCAATATCTTGATTTAACAAATATTTGATTGTTTGCAGCGATAAATACATCCAAAATTATTCCGTCAAACATAAAATTTATTCTTTCATTGGTTTGATTATTTTTCTGGATAAAAATGCTTTTTTCACTAAAAAATACAAATATTTTTCGGTCTCTAGATGCTCTTAATCCATTGATTTTAATACCTCGAGTAAAACAAGTCGTAATACCAAATTCTTCAATCATGACATTATTATTGCTATTAATGTATATTTGGTTCATGATGTTTTCAAGCAAAATCGGAGTTTTCATAACTGTCTTTGAAATATCTCGAATTCTCATGCCATTAAGATTCCAGACACACGCATATCCATCAAAATCACGGGTAATGAAACAGTTCCCACATGGAGAAAATGAAATATATACGATAGATGATTGGCTGGCGTATACGAGCCGATGGAATTTATATTTCGTTATGAGGGAAATTGTGCCATTTGCAAATCCAATTGTGACCATTTGATTATCTGATGGCGAAACTGCGAAAGATGTTATTGCAGACATTTTTTTGTAGGTAGGATCGAATAATTCAATTTGGCTGTGTGCCAGAAAACCTCGTTGGTCAATAACATTGTAAAGAATATCGGCGATATTATAAAAAAATACAAAGGCCCGAGTTAATTCGGATGTACACACGGATCCATAATCGAAATGACCACAACAAATAATTTCTTTATTATTTTGCGAAATTCCAATTCCAAAAATTTTTGGTGGTGCAGCAAATCGTCCAATTTCCTTGTACGAAATTAAGTCATTGACAATAATTTCATTGCCGTCATATATCACGGAGATCGGATTTCCGGTCGAAAATGCTTCAGCAGCAGATTTAATTTCAGTTGATGTAATGGGTTCAATTTCGTTGTTTAATGATTGTTGTGGCTCAACATTTTTTGTTGTTGGCTTAATGACTTCTGGCGATGAATTTGGATCGATAATTTTTGGCAATGCTTTTGGATCAATAACGTCAGTCGATTGTTCAGGCTCAACAATTTCTGCCGATGATTTTGGTTCAGCAACTTCTGCCGATGATTTTGGTTCAATCACTGTTTTACTTGATTGTTTTGGTGTAATCGGTTTAGTCAAACTAAAAAATGCTTGGGTTACTTCATTATTAGCATTTTCATATCCAACTCGGATTTCGAATTTAGAAATTGGATTGGTACTTTGGACATCAGCTTCAAAGATAAAATCTCCGATAGCCGCTTCAAGAGTTCTAATAGTAGACATTGAAAGTTATAATCATCAATAACATTGAAAGATCATATAGTGATTTATTTTTTTCAATTTTTTATTGAAAAAATCAATCATTTAAAATATCTGTACACCCATAATATGATAAAAAAATGGTGCCAATTACAAAGATTAATTTTTTTTTGCACGATTCAAACAGTCAAAATAGTCTAATTTAATTAACATCATTGTAATAATAAAATTAAGTTCGGATGGAACAAATTCTTTGAGAAATTGGTGTATATAAAAAGTTTTTGTATTGATTATTTGACCGAATCTTTGAGTGATATGATCGATTGAATCGTAATATAATGTGCGTTGACGATATATAGTGTCTTCGATAGATTGATATCCCCCCATATGAGCTAAACAGCCATCATCCAATCTACCATCAAAATAAATTTTGTAAGAATAAGATTTTTTAGATGGAAAATGATTTTCATTAAATTGGATACACACATCGAGTGATTTTTCCAAACGTGCTGTTATGGCTGAATCGGATACACTCTGCACTGGATTTCCGAAATAGTATTTATTCTTATTACGGTAAACCAAAATGTCTGCCAGAATTCCCCTTTCGTAAATTAATTGTTGTAATTTTTGAGATAGCTTGACCAATATTTCGATCAAAAATGTTTCAACAAAATCAATAATTTTTAATACGAAAACATTGTTCGGAGATTTATTCGTTTGCGTTTCAATGACGTTAAATATCAAGTTAAGTACGATAGTTAGATGATGATAATTTCGATAATAATTTATTGTTTTATAATTATCTAATCGATTAGACCGAAAATCATTTTGATAGATTTTACCATTGAGATAATTTGGTACCGGAAATTCCATTGGTATATCGACGAAGAGTAAATTATAAAATGAACATCTCAGTACAATTAAGTCATTGACTCTAATGTCTAGTATGTTGGATTGTGTTTGCTGATATGATACATTTTGATAATTGTAATGTTTGATTAGTTTTTCGACAAAGCTAATAATCACTTCGCAAGAATACAAATCAAATGATTCCGATCGGATACTTTTTGTCGAGAATAGGTGCAATGCCATTCGGCGATAAACGGTAAGCTGGCTGTCATCAACATTAGCCATTAATAATACTAAATCAACGATTTAATGTTATTATGGACAATAATGATTTAAAGTTTCAACTTTTTTAGAGATTAAATTGACCAGTCAAAATAAATAGATTCGATATATGACATCATAATAATAAAATTGAGTTCGATCGGAACGAGTTCTTTTAATAGTTGGTGTACAAGAAAAGTTTTTGAAATTAGAATTTGTTTAATTCGATGTATGATATGCTGGTTAAAGTCATTAGATAAATATTTTTCGATCAAGGAATTTATACTAAATCCCTTTCCGACCAAACTACAATAATTTATTGTGCCGTCGTAACACAGTTTGAAATACCATTCATTGTTATCGACCCCCAAAATCTCGGGACAAAATTTGATACGAACTTCGGGACATGCCGTTGCTAACTCTGTAAATCTTGTTTTGATATTGCTGGAATGACTACGCGCAATGTAACAATATCTTTGACTACTTCCAAATACGACAATCTCGTTCGAAATTCCTCTCGAATATAACATTTGGTGATGTGTCAAAGAAAAATTAACTAGCGTTGTAATATAAAATTCTTCTGCAAAATCAATCAACTTTAACAAACGTTCTTCGGTAGAAATAATATTATTATGCGTATCAATGATGCTGGCCATACTACATAGTACGCGAATAAATGATTCCGCACAGTTAGAATAATACCATCGATAATATTTATTCGTGAATCGATATTTTTTCCCATTTCTCAGAACCTCAGGTATAGTATTGGTTTTTGGTGTATCTATTTTGAAACGATATTTTGAACATTTAAAACGAAAAATTAATAGCGAATCAAGATAAATTTCGGTAATTTTTTGGTCATGGATGTGGTGAATATTTGAATAATTACGACAGTCAGTAAATTTTTTAATAAAATCAATAATGACATCTTTCGAATATAAGTTGAGAGATTTGATTGTTTGGTTTGTTTGTGTCGTTGGAGGAAATAGATCCGATGCCAATCTATGATACATCACTGAAAAATCATGTCGTTTTGCTCGGCGTTTTTTACTTTTACATAGTGTTTGTCTTTCAATCAGTTCTCTAGTTTTGTCATCAAAATCATCGGGATCACCCGCTACTTGAGCTTTCGATCGGGTAAAATGTGTATGTGATGGAGGATATTTTTGCATTAATATATTTATTACTATGATTGACTATTGCAATGATAAATATATTTCAATTTTTTATTTGTAATCGGGACAACCATGAGCCCTGGCCCATTTTAACACTTCTAAATGGCTGTTGGAAGCGGCAGAACGACAAGTTGAACTATCCCACGCACAACCATGAGCTCGGGCCCATTTCAAAACTTCTAAATGGCCTCCTTGAGCGGCGTCAGAACAAGTATGAATGTTCCATTCACATCCATTTTCCCTGGCCCATTTTAAAACTTCTAAATGGCCTTCTTTTGCGGCATAAGAACAAGTATGAATGTTCCATTCACATCCATTTTCCCTGGCCCATTTCAAAACTTCTAAATGGCCTCCTCTAGCAGCATAAGAACAAGTATCACTATCCCATTCACATCCATTTTCCCTGGCCCATTTTAAAACTTTGAAATGGCCTCGTCTAGCGGCATAAGAACAAGTTAAACAGTCCCATGGGCAACCATGAGCTCTAACCCATTTCAAAATTTCTAAATGACCTCTCATCGCGGCATTTGAACAAGTATAAGTATTCCATTTACATCCATTTTCTCTGGCCCATTTTAAAACTTCTAAATGGCCTTCTTTTGCGGCATAAGAACAAGTATTACTATCCCACGGACTGCCATTTTCTCTGGCCCATTTTAAAATTTCTAAATGGCCTCCCAAAGCAGCACTAGAACAAATATCAATATACCATCGACATCCATTTTCTCTGACCCATTTTAAAACTTCTAAATGGCCTTCTCGAGCAGCATTATAACAGGTATCAACATTCCATTGACAATGATTTTCTCTGGCCCATTTCAAAACTTCTAAATGGCCTCCTTGAGCAGCACCAGAACAAGTATGAGTATTCCATTTACAATCATTTTCCCTGGCCCATTTCAAAACTTCTAGGTGGCCTTCTTCGGCAGCATATGAACACGTTCGACTATCCCATTGACAATGATTTTCTCTGGCCCATTTCAAAACTTCTAAATGGCCTCCTTTGGCAGCATATGAACACGTCGAACTATCCCACGGACAATGATTTTCTCTGGCCCATTTAACAATACTTAAATATCCCATTCTTGCGGCATTATTGATAAATTTATTTTTTAAAATAATATGATTGTGAAATGATTTTAGAATAATCGTTTTCCATGTTTGACAAACATTCGCCATAATTACATACTCAACATCTCCGAGATAGGAGGTTATTATGGCAGAAATTTCCACCGGAATATGTTCAAATAATAATATAAACCCTTCCATTAATATTAATTATTTTGATTATTGAATAGTTAAATATTTAAATATTTAATTATTCAATTTTTTATTTATAATCGGGACATCAATTTTCTTTGGCCCATTTCAAAACTTCTAAGTGGCTTCCCGAAGCAACATAAGAACAAGTCAAACTATCCCACGAACAACCATTTTCTCGAGCCCATTTTAAAACTTCTAAATGGCCTCCTTTTGCGGCATTAGAACAAGTGACACTATTCCATTCACATCCATTTTCTCGTGCCCATTTCAAAACTTCTAAATGACCTCCCGAAGCAGCATTCGAACAAGTGACACTATTCCATTCACATCCATTTTCTCGTGCCCATTTCAAAACTTCTAAATGGCCTCCCAAAGCAGCACCCGAACAAGTGACACTATTCCATTCGCATCCATTTTCTCGTGCCCATTTCAAAACTTCTAAATGGCCTCCCGAAGCAGCAACCGAACAAACACTATTATTCCACATAAAACCATTTTTGGTGGCCCATTTCAAAACTTCTAAATGGCCTCCGAGGGCAGCAAAATGACAAGTCAAATTATCTTGTGGACATTGATTTTCTCTGACCCATTTCAAAACTTCTAAATGGCCTCCATAAGCAGCATTAGAACAAGTATAACTATCCCATGCACATTGATTTTCTCTGGCCCATTTCAAAATTTCTAAATGGCCTCCATAAGCAGCATTAGAACAAGTATAACTATCCCATGGACATTGATTTTCTCTGGCCCATTTTAGTATTTCCAAATGACCTCCAAGAGCAGCATTAGCACAAGTTAAAGTATCCCATTGGCATCCATTTTCTCTGGCCCATTTCAATATTTCTAAATGACCTTTGAGAGCAGCACTTGAACAAATATCACAGTTCAATGAACATTGATTTTCTTTTCCCCATTTGACAATACTTAAATATCCCATTTTTACGGCATTAT
>Ga0206798_1005_pt1 | contig 56980 bp, 53 predicted proteins | sample Alteio_BWOrgCont_66_FD_152893 | JGI IMG/M metagenome (GOLD analysis project Ga0206798, IMG submission 152893) | Enriched cells from forest soil in Barre Woods Harvard Forest LTER site, Petersham, Massachusetts, United States -... | ecosystem: Environmental > Terrestrial > Soil > Temperate forest >...
GCCGGCCTGCGACGCTGATCTCAAGCCCAAGGCGATCACGGACGCCGACCTCGCCTATCTCATGGGGGTTTACAGCATGGATCCCGGCGCCAATTTCCAGCAACAGCAGAATGCCATCGCCGCTTCGATCTCCCAAGCGCTCGGCCTCAATTGAGATATGGTGACAGGGCAGCCTGTCTCCGGGCCGCGTCCCACGGCCAAGACAATCTCTACGATAGTTATCGTTGCCTCTAAGGCAAACCCCGTGGTATATGCTCCAACATGGCGCGAAAACCGTCCGCGAAGCCCACACAAACCGAAATAGAAATTCTCGGCATATTATGGGAACATGGCCCCGCGACCGTCCGGGAAGTTCATGAGCGCGTCGGTGCGGAACGAGGCATCGGTTACACCGGTGTTCTGAAGCTCCTGCAGAATTTGTTCGCGAAGGGTCTGGTGCGACGCAACCAGGATGAGCATGCGCACGTCTACGAGGCTTGTGAACCCGAGCGCATAAAGCGGCAATTGCTGAGCGCCCTGATGCGGCAGGTGTTCGCCGGTTCGGCCAGCCAATTGGTTCTGCATCTGCTTGAAGGCGATTCCGCCTCTCCAGAGGAAGTCGAGGAAATTCGCAAAATGGTCGCCGCCCATCGAAGGAGGGCGAAATGATTCACCTGCCTTTGTGGTTATTGCCCGGCATAACCAATGACCTTGGTTGGACCCTTATTCACTTTATGTGGCAGGGGGTGGTGTTGGCGGCCATCTTGCAGGCGATACTGCCGATGTGCCGGGACGCGCCAGCGCGTCATAATTGGGCGCTCGCGATATTAGCAATGATGGTCCTTGCGCCTGTCTTGACGTTTCTGTTTATCCACGGGCATCAAAGCGCCGGCGGATCGTGGGCGGTGGTATCCGTCACCGCCATTTCCAGCATCCACGGCAATGGCACCACAATTCTGCAGGGGCCAATGCCCTTTAACTGGATAAATCTTCTGGTGGCCTTCTGGCTTGCGGGGATAGTGGTTTTGACCGTACGCGCGATAGGCGGTTGGTATCTGGTTGAAATGCTGTGGCGTCGGGATGCCTTCGCTGTCCCCGAGGATCTGCTCCGGCGATGCCGCGGTCTGCAAGCGCGGTTGGCGCTTACCCGGCAGATTGTTTTCCTCCAATCCTGCCGGGTAAACGCGCCCGTCGTAATAGGCTGGTTCAGGCCGATTGTCCTAATCCCGATTTCTGCGATTAGCGGACTTTTTCCGGAGCAATTGGATGCGCTGATCATGCATGAACTGGCGCACATCCGTCGGTTCGATGCCCTGACAAACATCATGTTGATCACGGCCGAAACCGTCCTATTCTATCATCCGGCAATCTGGTGGGTGTGCCGGCGGGTACGGATTGAACGCGAACATTGCTGCGATGATTTCGCCGTATCCATGTGCGGCGACGCGACACTCTATGTCGAAGCATTGACCTCACTGAAAATTTCGAAGGCGATGCCCGTTCTTGTCCTGGCAGCGAGCAACGGCCGATTGAAAGAGCGGGTAGCAAGGCTGCTGGATGCTCCTTCGAATTCCCGCAAGATTTCACCTTCCGCAGTGTTAGGGCTGCTTTTCGTCTGTGCCATCGCGGGCTCGGCTGCGACGGCGCGCAACAGCGGGGACGGATCGGGCGAGACGGTGGCGCAGCACCCCCATATCGCCAGCGCGACAGCCGCACAAAAGAAGGTCCCTAATGCAAATTCCATCCACGCGAATGACAGCGCGCCCCAAGTCGACGGCCGGTATCGGCGCCAAACCGCCGGCGCACAAAGGCGCAATGTCGCGGCAAATGAGGTTTTCCAGCCGGAGCAGAGTGCATCCGCGCCGGATAATTCCCTCCAGACTCAGGCAGGCGCCGCTTTGCCGACGATAGATGGCCAGGACAGCCGGCCTCCTGCCGCGCCCATAAACGTCGCGGAGGCGGTTCCCGCACAGGCGGATGCGGCTGGCACGGTCGAAAATATTGTCGTAACCGCAAAGAAATGGCTAGGCGACGAACCCCAAACTGCTATCCGCAATTTCGTAAATTCGTATACGAATCCGGCGACCCTTACCGTCGGCGAAATGGCCCGCTGGAAAGGCGCTATCTGTGTCCGCACCTACGGCCTTTCCAGACCCGAATATGATGATTTCGTCACCACGCGGGTGGAGGACATCGCGGTAGGCGCTGGCGTGGAGATAAAATCTGCCCCCTGCCACTTTGGCGTTGAAATTATCTTCACCGCCAAGCCGCAGGAATTCCTGGACAAGGTGCGCGAAAAAAACGCGAGCCTGTTGGGCCCAAATCCCTCCCTGTCCAAAGCCAACTCCATGCGCTATCCGGTTCAGGCCTGGTACGCCACCGGCACACGAGACATATACGGACAGCCCATTCTCGATGACGAAGAAAATGCCGGATTTGGCAACACATTTTCGTCGCTTCCGGGATATTCCACCGTGCCAATCTATGGTGTTGAAGGCTCCCACTTCCGGACCGGCCTGAACAGCGAGATGGCGCACATATATATCGTTGCCGATACCAGCAAGACAGAGGGCTACCGGCTTGGCGCGGTGGCCGACTATGTCGCCATGCTGGCGCTCTCCCAGACCCAGAACTTCGATGCCTGCCGGCCGATGCCCAGCATCACCAACCTGATTTCTCCTGTTTGCGGTGCCGACCTGAAGTCGGCGGCCATCACCGACACCGACCTGGCCTATCTGAAGGCAGTCTACACCATGGATCCGGGCGCCAATTTGCAGCAGCAGCGCAACTTCATCGCGGACCGGATCGCCATGACGCTGGGCGTGAGGTGAATCGCGCCCGCTCGCCCAATGTCCGCTATTGGCAAAGCGGACGTTCAAAGTGCGCCGCTGATGATGAGCCAGATCGTTCTGAGCAGCGCGTTTCTGATCAAAAAAAGCAGCTGCCAAAAGTGTATTTCTATGAAAATACACCGAAGCACTTCAAATATCGCAGCAAAATCATATAGCTGCGAGCGCACTGGCAGTGTTTCATTAGGTCGGCAAACCTCTCCTGTTGCGCTATTTTGGTAGGGAAGGGGGACGGCATGAAGTACTTCCCACTGATTTGGGCCGCGCTGCGTCGTAAACCCGTGCGGGCCATCGTGACCCTGCTCTCAGTCACAGTGGCATTCTCGCTGTTCGGTCTGCTGATCGGGTTCAGTGCCACAATGGATTCTATCGAACAGCAATCCCGAGCTGACCGTGTTTATTCCGGCGCGCGCTTTGGCGGCCAGATCCCTATTACGGTCGCGCCGCGCATTGCAGGTCTGCACGGGGTGGAAGCCGTTACTGTGCTGTGCTTTATCAACGGCTATGTCCAGGATCCGAAAAATCACACGATCGTCTTCATGGTGGACAGCCAGGCGCCACGCGTGTTGGACGATTGGAAGATCACGCAACACCAATGGAATGAAGTCCAGCAGGATCGCACCGGTGTCGTGATGAGCCGGATGCAGGCAATGCTGTGGCACAAAAAAGTGGGCGACACATTCACCATGATCTCGCCGCGGACCAGTCGGGCGGATGGCACCCACACTTGGACCTTCAAGGTGCTGGATATCGGCGCCGATATCGCTCAGGCGCCGGCGGGCTATATCTTCGGCAATTACGACTATTACGACAAGGCGCGACCGCTCTCGGACCAGGGACAGGTGAATGAAATCGACTTCCTGACGGATGATCCTGCCCAGGGCCCCGCTGTGGCGCAGCAGATTGACAAGATATTTGCCAGCTCGGCCACCCCTACCCAGAGCCAAACAGAGAAGATGGCCTACGCCATCAGCAACAATTTCGGCGGCCTGGACGTGAATGCTTTAACGCAAGACATTGCCGTCGCAGGTTTGGGCATGATCCTGTTTCTCACCGCCAACGTGATCGCCCAGTCGGTGCGCGAGCGCTTCACTGAATTTGCCACGCTCAAGACAATCGGTTTTTCCGACCGCCTGGTGATAGGCTTGGTTGTTCTTGAGGCTGCGACGCTTTGCCTGGTTGGCGCGGCCTCTGGTGTAACCCTGGCCGCGTGGCTGGCATCCAAGTTCTCATCCATCCTACCGCCCGGCGTCGGTCTTCCCGCGCCTACCATTTCCGCCATTGTGCTTTTGTGGGCCGCGTTTAGCGCTACGGCCATGGCGTTCGCCAGCGCTGCGCTGCCCGCCCTGCGGCTCATGCGTATGGACATTGCGACCGCCCTTGCGAGGCGTGTATGAGTCTCCTGCATCAAATTTGGATCGTCTCGATCCTCAATTCAAAAAATCTGCGCCAGCGGTTCTGGCAGTCGCTGGTGATCGTAGTGGGCATGGGCTGCGTGATCGGTATTCTGCTGTCTATGCTTTCTATGACCGAGGGCCTGTATTTGTCCGCACTCCACATGGGCGCTCCCAACCTTGCTTTGGTTGTATCGGCAGGCGCGCGATCGGAGGGCCAAAGTTCAATCACGCGCGACCAGACCCAAATCATTATGAATGCGCCAGGCGTCGCCCGGGCGGCAGACGGGTCCGCCTTAATTGACCCTCAGGTTATTGTGGCCTTACCCGCACTACTGCGTAAGAATGGCGCCACGTCGAATATCGTCTTACGCGGCGTGGGCCCCAAGGGGCTGATGCTCAGGCCCGAGCTTCACTTGGTGGCGGGACGTATGTTTCGGCCCGGCACCCATGAGTTAATCGTAGGCGTTTCCGCCGAGAATCGATTTCAAGATGTGGCTGTCGGCGAGAAAGTGATACTACCGGACGGACAATGGCCTGTAGTCGGCAGCTTCACCACTAGTGACCTCCAGGAAAGCGGCCTGTTCGGCGATTCCGAAACCGTGATGCAAGCGATCCGACACCCAGCTTTCAATAGCGTGCTGGCGCGGATGGCTTCGTCGGATACTTTTCCAACCTTCCATCGTGCGCTCACTACTAATCCGGCCCTTGGAGTGGACACCATGTGGCAAGCCGACTGGTACATAAGGACCAGCGCTGATTTATTTACGGTCTTCAACATTATCGTTTATGGCGTGGGCGTATTCCTGGCGGTGGGCGCTCTATTCGGATGTTTCAATACTATGTACTCCGCTGTGGAATCGCGGACCAGCGAGATCGCCACTTTGCGTGCGCTCGGCTATAGCGGCTTTGCGGTGGCGGCCTCAGTGATCCTAGAGGCGGCGGCCCTATCCGTGGCGGGAGCACTGATTGGGGCGGCTTATGCCTGGTTGCGTTATGATGGGGTTGCGACCGGCTTCGGATCGAACGCCTTCAAATTGATCGTTTCACCAAGCATGATCGGCATCGCAATCCTGTGGGCCATGGCGGTTGCCTTGCTGGGCGGTATTCTTCCTTCTATCCGCGCGGCGCGGCTCACCGTCGCCGATGCATTGCGCGCGACATGAGCGAACAAAAGGAACTGCGTGCTTGCTGCGTTATTGCGAATGGGAGCACGAAATCCGTCGAAAATTGGCTGCTGCAACAGTGTATTTTTACCAAAACACACTATTAGCCACTGAAAATCCGACTGAAATCAATGGCTTGCGACGGCACTTTTCGGCTAACCAAACGAGCCAGATCGAGCGCACTGCATGTTGGCGTCGCTAAATGACCGCCATTTCAGCATCAGTTGCTACTCTCTCAAGGCTGAAACACGAGTTCGATTCTCGTTGGGAGCGCCAATTGCTTCAATAGGTTCTGTAGAATCCCGGACGGGCCGAAGCCGGCCGACCCAGAAAGAACCCAGAATAGAGCGGTGACAACCTTTCTCGCGGAAGGCAAAGGCGTCCGATCACTTCTCTATTTCAACTATCCATGCGCTACGGCGTTACGCCAAGTGCCGCAAAAGCGTCAGCGATCCTCGGGTTGAGCGCCTTTGCTGCCGCGATGTCGGTCTCGCCGCCCACGGCGTCACCGGCTTTCTGTTTGGCGATACCGCGAACATAAAGCGACGATGCGATCTTGGGATTTAGTGCGAGAGCAGCACCGCAATCGGAAATCGCTGCGGCGAAGTTGCCCATGCGCAAATTTATGATGCCGCGCACATTCAGCACATCCGCACCGTTAAACCCCAATTGCAAAGACCGGTCACAGTCGGCTCGCGCGACATCTAACTGCAGGTCTCCTAGCGCGCGCGTCCGGCAGCGGTCGTAGAAGGCATCCGCATAGTTGGAATCGAGTCTAATCGCTGTGTCGAAATCCTGGATCGCGCGGGCACGCTGACCCTCGTCATCATAGGTGTTGCCGCGGTTGTTGAAGGCAGTAGCGAAGTTGGGATTGAGGCTGATCGCAGTGTCATAATCTTGGATTGCACGGGTATATTGGCCCTCGTCGGTGTAGGCGATGCCGCGATTGCTGTAGGCATTTGCATAGTTGGAATCAAGTCTAATCGCTGTGTCGAAATCCTGGATCGCGAGGGCATGCTGGCCCTCATCATTGTAAGCGTTGCCGCGACCATTGAAGGCCAGCGCGTCGCTGGAATCGAGACCAATCGCTGTGTCGAAATCCTGGATCGCGAGGGCATGCTGGCCCTCGTCATTGTAAGCGTTGCCGCGACCATTGAAGGCAAGTTCAAGGTTGGGATTGAGGCGGATCGCAGTGTCATAATCTTGGATTGCACGGGCATGTTGGCCCTCCTCGTAGTAAGCGTTACCGCGACCATTGAAGGCATTCGCAAAGGCAGGATTGAGACTGATCGCCGCGTCAAAATCTTGGATTGCGCGGGCATGCTGGCCCTCGCTGTTGTATGCGTTGCCGCGACCATTGAAGGCTACGTCATCGGTGGGAACGAGACTGATCGCTGTGTCATAATCTTGGATTGCACGGGCATACTGGCCCTTGTCATTGTAAGCGTTGCCGCGATTGTTGAAGGCATATGCGAGATTAACCCCGACCAAGCGGCCCGACAGAATGGCAGAGGTGCAGGCTGCGATTTCGAGATCACCTTTGCCCTGCGCGCATGTGATGGACAGAGCGTCCGTCACAGCGGCTGCCGTGTCGGCGAACGAAGCCGACGTCGCAAGCAGGACGGCGGCAAGAACCGCGCCCGCAAGCGCAGCCTTAGCCATGCGGTTCATGATCGTATACCCCTCGGCTCGGGCTGACGGCCCCGAGCGAATGTAGTGCGAGTGGGGCCGCCGTGCGAGGGGTGGGATAGTGGAAGCGGTCCCGATATAATAACTTGCGTCCGCCAGTCTAGCGCCTTGCAATCCGGCGGCCCCAACCATTAGCGGCTGGACTCCACGGCCCATTTGTTCCTATTTTGTTCTCATCGTCAAGATGGGAGATTTCGCTTGTATGTCGTGTTTGCTGAGGAGCTTGAGGCCGCCGCCGACGCAAAGGGCCATATCGTCCAGTCCCTGGAGCAAGCCTTTGCGCGGATCGCGTGCCGATGTGGGTACGATTACCACTTCGAGCCCGAGGAAAGCGGCTGGAAGCTCGTCCTGACAGACGTGGAACGTCCCGATTGCAGCCCTGACCCCGTTGTTACGACGTACATCAAGCCGCGTGACGCCAAGCATGACCTGATCGCCCAGGCCGTTGACGGTCGGCTGAAGGGCCATATCGCAATCAGCCACGACGATTTTATGAAAAGCCGACGCCGGTCTGCCTAATGGGGTCGCGCAGTGTCAATCGAAGACCATCTCCGCCAATACCCAAAGGAGAACTGGACGCTGGCCGATGCCTGGGTGGCGGGATGGGTGCCGCACGCTCTATGTCTACGCGGCGACCGCAACGGACCCGCCAAGATAGAGCCCTGTGGCTACTCTAGCCGCCTTTCCCTCTCCGCGCTCATCTGGACGCGCGGCGCGCGCTTCTCATGCTGGAAGCTTGCCAATTGCCTGAAATGCCCCCGATGCGGCTGTGTCCAGGTCGAAGTGGGATGGTTCGCGGAGGCTTCGCCTTACGAGCGCGCCACCCATGCCTTTCATGAATGCACGAAGACGGCGCGGGCGCTCAAACCCTCTGGGTAAGGGGACGTGTATCTGGTATGGTCTGACAGCCTCGCCAGGGGGTCCGTACCATGCAGCGTATAGCACCCGCATTCGGCATAACAGCGGCACTGTTTTTGACCGCTGCTACTTTTGGCGCATTTAATCTGCCGCCTTTCCATAAATTGATCTCGCGGGAGGTATTGATTCCTGTCTACGTGTGGCCACTGTCTCCCCAATTACCACATCGGAAACTAGCGAACCCTAATTGGGATCGCGCTTGAACGGCGAATAATAGCAGGAGGAATAAATGCGTTATTCACTCTCTGTTGTTCTGATAGGCTTAGTCGTTTCATCTGTCGCACTTGCGCAGACTGAAACCCAAACACCTCGCATCTGCGCCTTACATCAACCCGAAGCGCCGCGTCCCCATGGTCTTGGCACCATTATCGGGATACAGGACGCCGCCCGTTCGCGGGTTGGGATAGCAGGGCGCGAAGTCCAGCAGGGCGGCGCTATCGATCCGCACTACCTAGACGATCTGCGAGTCACTGTGCGGCAGGATGACGGAATTGTCGATAATTTCGATGTTCCTGCGGATGTGACCGTCCATGTCGGAGATCGCGTAGGATTGCAAGGCAGTTATCGCAGCAAGGCTTCCGTATGCAGCTATATTCCGCACATGGTCGTCCCGAGTGATGTACCGATGGGCTAGCGTTGGGGGAGTGATATTGTGAAATTGATTGAGGATTGGGAGGCACCATGCGCGTCCGCACCTTTCTCACCAGCTTGATCTGTATTGCCGCCCTAAGCTTCGGTGCATCCGCCGCCATACGCCCCGAAGTCGGCAAACCTCTTCAGGAGGCATTAAAACTTGCCGCCGCGCACAACTACAAAACCGCCATGGCGCGCTTGAATGCCGCCGACAAAGTGGCGAACAAATCCGGTGAAGAAACCAAGATCATTTCAGACGTAAGAGCGTATCTCGATTTTCTAACCGGAGGTCCCGGTGCTCCCTGCAAGGGACAGGAATGTGACTTCTGATCTACGACCCTGGAGAAGCTGCGCCATAGGGCAAAATGGATGTCTTGGGCGAGGTCCCGGCGCTGCTCTCTGTCGCGTTCATACAGGCGCGCAAGCCGTTCCAATGCCGGGCCATATTCGGCAACAATGCCTGGGGCCATTCAGGTCAAATGCGCTGGTATCAACGCCGCATCGGAATTGGCATTATCTTGTCGCGCCGTATTGGCGAAGGAGTGCTGCGGTCGCCTTATCTTTGTTAATAAATTCGGCCCAGTAAAGCGCCGTCATCCCCGAGCGGTCTCTAGCGTTGATCTCAGCTCCGTGATCCAACAAGAGCCGAACAAAATCGGTATTCCCATAGAAGGCCGCACGCATCAACGCCGTGCTTCCGCCCTTATTGCGAGCGCTGACATCAGCTCCGTGGTCCAACAAGAGCCGCTCAAGTTCGGTATCATAACGGTCAGCAGCATCGATCAACACAGTGTTTCCATCCGTATCGCGGGCGTTTACGTCAGCCCCATGGTCGACCAGGAAGGTGTAACTTTTGGAGTCCAGTAAACCGCTCTCCGAGAGCACCATTGTCGTGGCATTCTTTTGTGCTTGTAGCAATTCGCAGATGGTCGCACGGAACTCCTGGTTGCCATACGCGATCGGTTGATCATCGCTCTCGCGTACGAATTTGCAACTTCCTGCATCTACACGAACACCAAGAGGCAATGACCTTCCAGGTTGCAACTGGTTAAATGCCACATCCCAGTCTGAATCAACTGCGTCCTCGCTCTTCAGATCTAGCAGCCATTTTAACGAATCTGTTTCAGTGACGTCATATTCCAGGCTAAATGAAATGCCGGGAATCGCCAGCAAGTGACCGCGAAAAGTGATCTCTGCCTGCCGTTCGCATTCGTCGGAATTGGGGCTGTTGGCACAGATCACCAGGGCTCCGGTTCGCTGGGTGCGCGCATCGGCCTCAATGAGGAGTGCACTGGCCGCCAGGTCGGGATTGGTGGGAAGTTCATACGCGATCCAAAGTCTCGCCTGCTGCGCCCGAACAGGCGTGCTGCCTGCAAAAGCCAATAGCACAACAGTAGCGAAAATCGCGCTGCTGCGTCCGCGAGTATTCATCCCCGGTTCCTTTCAGTAAATGATACATCGCTGGCTCATGACGCCTGCGTCCAGGCACTTTGTCATGCGCAGACCATTCACAACGCGCGAATAGTGGTCGTACAGATGCTTGTCGAGCAGATTGAGATCCGAAGACGCCGGGTAAGTGAGCACATGCACCTGGATGTCCGCGGAGGGGCTGTAACTTGGCCTGTCGGTGACGCCAAGCATCTGATAGGCAGGGTCTGTGCGCTTATTTTGGAAACTGAGCAGCGGCTGGCCGATTTTCTGCATGAGGTCCATCATCTGCCATCCGACATCCAGAAGCGGGACAGGATCCCCTTTCATCAAATAGACGGATACTTCCGTCAACCCTCTTTGTTGCTTCAAGGCCCTCAAGTTGCCGAGGTCCCAGACGACGTTGTCTCCGCCTAAAATGCGAAGCCTCTCAGCCTTCAACATCCCTGTGGCAATAAGCACTGTCGCGATCCGGCATCCATTACTGTGACACACCACTTCATCGGCCGTCGCGCCCTTCAATTCCCCAAGCTGTGAACTGGTCGAAGGACTGAGCTGATCGAGCTCTCTTAGAAGGTGATCCAGGCCCGTGCGACCGAAGTCAGCTATCCCTTCCGACCCAAAAGCGAAAACGTCGTCAAACGGCATGCCGGTAAACGGATCCGTCAGCCCGCTTAACGCCGCGTTTCTTGCCTCCTTTGGCGTATCCATCGTCCCCCAAATCAAGATGCGATTGTAGTGCAGCGGATGGGACGGCGGGGGGACATTGATGTGATTTAGTGAAGCTGCGAGGCGAGCGCTGTAGCTCGGAAGGGTAGCCATGTACGCCGTCCGCGCTGTCTCAAACCGCTTCTGTAAGGCCAGCACCTGTTGCGTGTACGCCATCCGTTTCACAACATTCGGCTCATCGCCCTGCTGCCGCTCAATCTGTGCCAAAAGCTCTTCAGCTTTGGTAACTTCCTGCCTGCGTAAGGCTTGCTCCCTCTCTTTTTGAAGCCGGTCTTCCTCAGCGCGGCGCTCAGCCTGCTCCTCATAGCGATCCTTGAGGAACTGTTGAACGTCGCCACCGGCGGAGGAATTGTATCCGGGCCCTGTTCGATCCGAGGAGCCCCCGCTTTCGTGAGACGAGGATCCTTGAAAGGCAGAAATGCTGAAGCCGCCCCCGGTACCGTCTCCGTCGAAATCTGTGGTGAAGGACAGCTGGCCCCATGCGTTGGAGGAGAGCGCCAACATTGGAAATACAATGGCCGCTGTCCGGGCAAGCTTCCTTATCATGCTATTCCCCTCCGCAAGACTGAAAGAAACTGGGAAGTACCGGAAAACATGAAAATTATTAGGCTGTGCAATTCTAATCGGTAACAGATTATTGCCGCGAAATACAGTGCGGCGTGGGGCGAGCGTCACGCCGATTGACAACCGCTTGGTCTCGATAAAACCCATTGGCTGCGTGCCGAAGCTGAGATCGACCAAGACTTTGGAACTCAAGGCCCAAAGGGAAAGCCATTAAAGACGACGGGGAGTTTAACGTTAAAGACCGCGCCTTTACCAAGGCCGCCATCGAAGCGTTCTCCAAGAAAGAAATCGAAAAGCTGAGATTTCAAAGCCTTCCGGAAGCCAAGTCGAGAAATAATTGGGAGCCGGTGCGCTCATCAGAACCTGGGCGAGTACACGGCATGCGCATGTCGATATGGATCGCTGACATCAGTCGTTTTCACGAATGCTTAAGGCTGGCCATGTGAAGATTTGGCTGACCGGTCTTCTCAAAAACTGGTGACGGCCATATTGAGCCCGGTGGCAAAAGCTGCCGGGCTTCTTTTTTTCACGTGCGCGGCACGGCGGCAACTGGTCCCCAGAGCTTGGATTTCAGCGGCTAGCGGCGAGAGCACGGCAACCTGCTTAAATTTTAGGCTCTATGCTTTTGAAGAGGCGGCTACCGCCCGTCGCCACCACGCGCAGCGCATATTTGCTGCCGGGCGTTGCAGCGCGAGAGTCGCATCAACAGAGCCGTAGAGTTTGTGCCTTCGTTATTGCCGTCCGGGATTAACGGTTATAAATCGACCTTTAACACGTTCAAGCGAAACTGCTGGCTGGAGCGCGGCAATGAGCCCCGAAATCAAAGAGTATTATCGTGCGAAAGCGGAGGAGGCTGAGCAGAACGCGGCGAAGGCCTCGACCCCAGCTGACCGGGAGAGTTGGGCAAAGATTGCGCTGGGCTTTCGCGTTCTGGCGGGGGAGAGCTCTTCGTCCCTGTTTCGCGAACCGTAATTATTCGCACGCTCCACTACCTGATTACCGCGTTGTCTGAACTCAAGCGCAGATGTGCGAAAGAGCTGTGGATAGCAACCGCCATCCAAAATTCTTGGAGTATTCTCCAGCCTCTTTGTTCACAGTTTCTGCAAGGCCCATGGTCACTAGCTCGGCCATTGTGCCGCGCCCGACGTAAATAGGCAGATCACCATAGCGGACCACTGCGTTTTGTTGGAGCGCCAAGAGCGCCTTTCGCTTGCGTTCGGTAAACTCCGGCATGAAAGCCTCACCCAATGACTTTATATCGGGCCACGTGGGAAAGCTGTGTTGGATTGCTCAAAGCCCGTCGCGTGCCGTGCTCAACCAATTCCTCAAGCCTCTACGTGCAAACTGGCGGGGCAATTGGCTTAACACTTACGGATGCGTTGCCTTCGCGGTAATGTGCGAGGAATTTAGCAGCGATGCTATTAAGGTTTTCTGCGTATTGCGCGAAAAGTCGATATGTCGAACCGCCCGTCATTAAATCGGCGCTTCGCATCACGACCCAAGCCGAACCCGCGACGAGCAGACCCAGCTCAAACCCACCGATGCCCAAATATCCCCATAAATGTCTTGCGCCCAAGCTCCCAACCGCGAGGAAGGCAAGTGACCAGAAGAAAGCCAAAAGAGACAAGAATGCGCAAGTCACTAACAACGCTGCCTTATCGGCCCAGATAAATCTAGCGGGCCGGGAGCGTTTCTCAAAGTTCAACCTCATAGCATCTTTCCCAACATCCAATTGCCGAACGCCCGAACGAAGTTTTGGTTGCAGATGGACACCACCTGTAGGCGGCTAAGGGCCATGAAATCTGGCATGGGGATCTGCTGGTTCAGTTAGAAAACTATGATTGCGAGTGTTTATGAGTCAGGACAAATGTTCCGCCTTGAAGAACCATTGATCAAAGAATGCGCAATAGACGCCCGGTTGGCGTGCACTGTTCTGACAATCGTTTGGTTCGCTGAAGGAAACAGCCATCGTGCCCTGCCCATTTTTCCAGCAAGCGAAGCGATTGGTTCAGAGCATGGATATTTATACGGAAAACCTGTTATGTTTTTTTGGGGTTAGAATAGAGTAGGTAAGGTGATCGGTTATGCCGAGAGTCTTTGGGGACCGAGACAGGGGCTATGAAGCAAAGTGGGCACACGACGAGGTTAATCGTTTCAAAGTTTTGGTTAGGCGAAACAGACTACTCGGGCATTGGGTGGCAAGCGAACTTGGACTATCGGGCCAAGAGGCTGACGAATACGCCGAGGCGATAGTTAAGCTCGGATTGACGGGCAAAGCCAATGACCGTGTATTTCAGAAAATCCGGGCTGATTTCGATGCCACAAAGCTTGGCAAACCTGATCAGTCGATTCACGCCAAGATGGATGGGCTTTTCAAGATTGCAGCCGAGGAAGTTACCAAGGGTTTGACCTAAGGGTTTCATAATGGACGGGATCGGCGATTATCAACACAGCTAAGGTTGAAAAAATACATGGCTCGCAAAGTGAAGAAGTCCAAGAAGAAATCCAAAATCAAGAAAGTCGCGAAGCGTACGAAGAAGAAGAGAGCCAAACGCGCTCGTGCCAAGAAGACTAAGGCAAAGAAGCCCCGCAAGGCAAAGACCGGCAAAGCAAAGAAAGCAGTCGCCATGCTCGAAGTTGCTGCGCCGGAAACCATTGCAGCCATTCCCGGAATGGACGGCGGAACGATCCCCTAATCGCGGTCTGATGCGCCCGATACGCTGCACGCGGACCAGGCAACGATGTCCAGCCATCGGCCATGGTTTCCACCAATGGCTGGCGGTGTTGCGAACATTAGTGACTAAGGACGATTCCGCATTCATAGGCGGCGGGAATCGAACTCACGACCTATCCCTTACCAAGGGATTGCGCATGTCTGCCGCCTATCGTCGTTCCAAAGGGGTTTTCCCGCTGAATTCCCACAACAACGTGCGCAGCGCGTGTAAATACCGCATAAGTCGTTGAAGTAATTGGTCGGAGAGAGAGGATTCGAACCTCCGGCCCCTACGTCCCGAACGTAGTGCTCTACCAGGCTGAGCTACTCTCCGATAAGCGGCCTTGAGCGCCGAAAAACCACCGGCGCCGGCGGCGGGAGCGCCCTTATAACGATGCGCCTGCCCCCCCGCAACCGGCCCCGAAGTCCTTGTCCTTATGGCGATTTTCCGTGTTTGCGGCGTTCGGCGCGGCGGGTTATAGGGGTGAGGCTCCTGCTGGGGCGTCGCCAAGTGGTAAGGCACTGGATTTTGATTCCAGCATTCGAAGGTTCGATCCCTTCCGCCCCAGCCAGCCAGTCCGTGCTCTTCGTGGCAAATGCAAAAGACCAAAATTTCTCGCGCGTTTCCGGGCGGTTAAGCTACTGAGGCGGACGTTCATCAAGTGGGTGCCAGTAATGGGTGCCACTCCGTTGGCAGATAATGCCTATCTCAAACGTCGGCGTGGCAAGCCTTTTTTTCTGCCGGGCTAAGACCTTTTAGCACCAGCGTCGGCACTGCCTTCAGGCCGGCATGTTCCGCCGCCGCAACGCGGCCAGGTGGGCTTCCAGCTTGGTCTTATCGGCGTCTTTCCAAATAAGATCCGGCGAAGTCGGATGCCCTCGCGAACCGAATGCAAGGGTCAATGTCGTTCCGTCGGGATCTGGTCGATCATACCTCCCCTTGAGCACAGGCTGTTCCAGTGTGAAATACACATGCTGATTTCCCACGGTGACTACTATGCCGCGGCGCTCAAGATCGTCTAGGCCATACTTTGAAGTATTCATGCCTGCCTTGCAGCCCAAAGCGTGGACCGCCAGAAAAATTGAATTGAGCATCAGCAGACGCCGTCGCTCAATTCCGCTTTCATATCTTGGCTTGTCATAACTCCAGGCGCTTTTGCGCCATTCCTCATCATGAGAGAGAAGCTTGGCGATATCACCGAACGCTTTGTCGAAGTCCCTCTGGCTGGGTACCTTTCCCACCAGCTTCTGAATTCGGGCGGTTACGGCTTCAATGCTTTCGTCGAAGACGGGCACCGGTGGCACAGGCATCTCGAGCAATTCTTGCTTGGAAGTTGAACTCCAATAGTGATTGGCAGTGGCGCCAAATTCAAATTCGTTTGCCGCTCCCGGAAAACGTGGAGGTAGAGCGGTCTTTAGGACCTTCTGGTCCGCTGCCTTGCGGGCCCAATAGCCCCGGGGCGGGATGGGGATATTCGCTTTGCGACACGTTTTGGCCAGGGCCACATCTGAAACGCCAATATCACTCGCAACTGTCCTAGTTGGCTGGGACCAAACCAGTTCGTATAACTGCTCTCGCGTGAATTGACGCTTCATGCCCATTTTCTCCCGTTGAGAGGTTTGGGAGAGCGTATAATAGTGGCGTTGCTATTTGGATACCGATCTGCATTGAAGAAGGAGGCAATCGATGATGCCAGAGTTTGAATTCCCGCAGTATAAGGAAATTGATGTTCCCGTCGAACTCGAGGATGTCAACCGCAAGGAAACCGCAGCTCCGTGTGCGCCCCGCATAACACTCGGAATACCAGTCGTTATTCAACTCACCAAAAAGTCCCTGCGAGAAGACCAGAATGCGGTCGCGCTCCTAGGACAATCGCCACAATACGCGTTTCATTTAGTCCGCCTTGCCTGCACATTTCAGGAGTCGACAGAAGAAAGAATCTCGGAAGCGTGGCTTCGTGTTCAGTGCGCGCCGCAAGACACCGTTATAGCTTGGTCCATGCTTCCGCAACGCGACACCGATATTGACGAAATATCAAGTAAGGTCTCAGTTGGTGCTGATTTAAAGCTGCTTGGCGTAAAAATCAAAGAAAGTATAGCTACAGGGGCGAAATTCCGGCGGGTGCATCCATTCGTAGAGGCCAATAACCTCCAACAGAGTAATCCGGAGTGGCATTTCAAAAAGACAAATTCGCGGCAACTGACGGGCTCATATTCACTTGCTTTGATAATTCGATCACTGCGTTCTGTCTCTTGTTCTGGAACCATCGCTCTTCGCTGTACGGTAGAGCGATCTCGCTTTGTGATCTTCAGCTACATCTCTAAGAATACCATGCGTGAACTTTCGTTCAAAATCCATGACTGACATTGTTCTTGCGCGGCAGCTGCTGGACCGGCTTAGGCAAGCACCGCAAGGTGATGAATTTCGTAAATGGCTCTGTTGTTCTCCCTTATTGCTTCGTCAATCCGTCAGAGACGAGATGCGCAGCACATCAATCGACGACGCGGCGCAGAATTTGCTGAAGAGGATAGATGCGGTCGCCCCGCAGTTATTGAGCGGTCAGCTAAAATTCGTTCTCGGCGCTACTCCAATTGAGCTGGTGTGCAGAGCGGTCGAGAGGGGCGAAGCTGAGATCGCAGACGCAATGAAACTCGCGGCAACGCCACTAGTCGTCAGTCAGCTTCTGCCAATCTATGTGGGGTGCCTCGCAGATCATGCTGTCGAGCTAGCACACAGCTATAAATGGCGAGAAGCATTATTGCTATTAAAGATTTGTCGTGCAGCCCTTGTGGCGGCGGCTCCTTCTACCGAAACTATAGAAAATATGAATTCTGTGGAGTCATCATTCGTCGAGATTGCGATCTGGTCGCTCTTGGAGGTTCCTGACCGACGTTTACTTGCGGATGCTGAGCAATGCGGTCTCCGCGTTGTCGAGCGCACATCCGCCAAACCTCGTGATGACTGTGGACTCGCGCTCATGCGTCTTGGGGTACTGTTTCTGGACCCTTTCGTTAAAGGGCGTGATCTGCACAATCCCCGCTGGGCATATGCGCAGTGGGATGAGGCCTTTGCGAAAGAGTACGGTGCTTCTGCTGCATTAGTGCCGCAATCCGAGTGGCAAATGCCTGCCTGGGAGGAGGCCATTCCCAAAGCAATTGACTACCTCAAGCGAGCATCTTCCGTTCGGAAAGGACGCCTGCGCGGTCGCTCACTGAAAGCGCTGGCGGAGGCATATGCTTCACAGGCTGCCCTAAGCGACGCGAAAGACAAGAAGCTAATCCTGAAAACGGCTCGTAAAGCCCTCGCGCTCTTAGATTCGCGTCTTGACGCTATCCAAATTAAATCGCTTCGCAACCTCATAGAACGCAACGGAGGGAGGGTGCGTTCGGCCTCGACTGGAGGACCGCTATCCGTGTTGAACGGCTTGGAAAAGGTCGATTTCATTTTAACCTCCGTTCAAGAAATGGCAGCAAGCGAACCTTTGGCGGCTCTCGAAATGCTTCGTGATGCCAGGCAGGTTTTCGACGAGCACGTTTACCCACAAAAACGTGAAGAGCGCCTTGTCACGATGGCTCGATTAATACGGCCGGCATTCGTACCCAATGAGCAGCCCTCAGGATGGGGTCACGACTGGGATACCGCAGTAGAAGTTCTAATTTCAAAACATGCATCTGGTATTCTTGGCGGACATAAATTTGCAGTATGCGCGTTATATGTTGCTATGAGTGCGGCCAAAGAGAATTCCGAGCAGCGAGCGATTCCACTCATAAAGCTTGCCGTGGAGAGCGATGCAACGTTCGCCGAGCTATATGCGGAAGTATTCCAATATATTACATTCACAATTTATAGCGGTGCCGGAGTAAATTACTTCAATGAGAAACGATTTAGTGAATCGGCGACCGCATACTTGTGTGCGTTGGGTGCCGCGCTCTCTCTTCGACTGCAGTATCGCGCATTGGATATGTTGGAGAGAGTGAACGACGTTTTGAAAAATGGGGAAGCCGGTTTTCCTGATCATTCTTTAGAATTGTTGGGGTCAAACTGGCTGGAGTGCGAAAACCAACTTGGTGAACGTGGTTCTGTTGAATTAAATCGCGCGGCCGCGCAGTTGGATCGTTACTTAGGTGCTAACTCTGCGGAAGATATTAATACCGCGTGGCTCTTGTGGCAGATAGCGAAGGGCCTGAGATTCTCAAAGACCAGTCCAACGTACAATCCCAATGTTTCCTATGAAGAAAGTGACTTACTCCGCGAAATTCGTGATGTCGAAAAACAAATAGCTCACGGCGGGGCTAATAATCTCGATGTTGACGAAAAGGTATTGGTGTCATGGCTTAGGCCTAGAGGTGGCTCCCAAGGACTTAGCAATTACGTGCGCCTTAGAAATCTCCAGCGCACATTCGACGACTGCCACGAAAAAAGGCTTGTTTCAAATGCAGGTGAGCCCCGACTAGTAAGTGGGAAGGAAGCAACGGAGTTACTTGATCCAAATACGGCGTTAGTCTCCCTGTTTTTAGGAGAATCACCCGGCGGCAAATTGGCCGTTCGCTGGCTGTACCTCTCTCACTCGTTAGTGACCAGCGGACGTATCGATCACGAAGAATCCCGCAATCCGCACGTAATTCAAGAAGATGGTTACGAACTGGTCGTACCCCCGTTAGGAGATGTGACGTGCCATCTTCGTGAGCTACTACGTGGTGACCCAGGGTTTGGGCAACTAGGCGCGCAAGCAACTGAATTGCTGGACGTATGTGGCGAAGCCTTCCTGGGGCGGGTGCCCGCTATCGTGGCCTCCCGCCCGGAAATTAAATACTTATGCGTATGCCCGCACGGGCCGCTTCACTTTCTGCCTCTGCACCTTCTTGGTCCAGCTGGTAGACCTCTATCCGACATAGCCGTGATTTCCTATCTACCAAATCTCTCTTTGCTGGGTAGGAGGAATGTTGAGCTCAATGAAGGTTTAGCAGCAGTCGGGCTGAGTTTCGCGGTCATCAATCCTAGGCAGCTGACGCCGCTTGTCGATGCGCCACTAGAAGCGGCTGAAATTGCGAGCCGCTTTGATACGAAACCTGTTCCTGAGGATGAGGCAACTCCATCGCGCGTGTTGGAGGTACTACAAAAGTACCGCTTTGTGCATATCGCGACGCACGGAGCGCAAAATGCGGTCGCTCCTGCGTTTCACCACCTTGTACTTCGATCTGGCGTAAATGGCGAGGATCGTCTGTTTGCGCATGAGATTGACAATGTTGATCTCTCTGGATTGGACATGGTGACCCTCAGCGCCTGTGAGACGGCACTAGGGAGAGTTGATCCGTCCGATAATCCACGGGGAATCTCATCAAGCCTGCTCCGGGCAGGAGCTCGCACTGTAATTGGTACTCTTTGGCCCACCGGCTCAAAATCATGTCGGACCTTTTTTTCAGCGCTTTACGGCGCGCTGCACATTGGCGCAAGCAAACGTGATGCATTTGCGAACGCGCAAGCGGAGACGCGACGTCGTCATCCTCAATACCGCGCATGGGGATCATTTTACATGATGGGTAATTGGAACTAGGTTCTTGTGGCGCACCAGACCGGAAATTCCGATCGGGACTTAAGAAACGACCGTCACGCCAAGGGCGGAGACTTTTCCGTTCAAATAAGGGCAGATGCTATCGCATACGTTACAAATCGACTGAACCCAACGGTCGGCAGCAAGAAAACCTCTAATGGGGCACAGGAGGTGCGATCTCGTCCGGATATGTCACGTGAAAAAATCCAATCAGCGGAAAATATGGGGTATTTACCTCATCTAGACGCATAATTTGCAGAGGACTAACGGCCTGTAATGTTCCAACTCCAATGGCGTCGTCCTTGCCATCAGTCAGCAAGATCAATCCAAAACTTCCCGTTTGTCCCTTATAGAAGACAAGATCTCCAGCTTTTGGTTCCTGTGTTCTCTTGAAGGATCGCATCAGTGCATCTGATAAGAGTTCTTTTGGTTGCCTTTTTACCGAAATACCAACATCTGATAGAACATCCGAAATGAAACTTGGCGAATCGTAACCGCTACCCACGTTGTGCGCTCCGAGCACAAACGGGACATTCTTCCACGCGAGCAAGATGGCAGCGAGTGCTGCCTGTTTGCGCGCGCCTGGGGGCATTCTAATTATTGTGTCCTGCACGGCTTGCCATTGGACACGACGGCTCAATATCGCGATTTGCGATCCACTGATCACTCGACCAAAAACCTGCAATAGATCAGTTTGCGACTGCTTAAGATTCTTCACTTCTGGTTGGATTTGACTTAGCTGATTTTGCTCCGATCGTATTTGGGCTTTCAGAATCTTGAGATCCTGCTCAGATTTTCTTACCTGGACAAAGCCCAATACATAAGCAATAGCAATGACTGCAAATCCCGATAATGTAATCGCTGCCGCGATCCTTGATCTTCTAGCTAAGCTCTCGAATTGAATCATTGACACCGCGGCCTCACTTCGCCGAAAGAATGACGCTGATCGCTCGATTCCACATACTCAAGAGTAATCCCACGGATGCCGCGATTCCTCCCGATGCACCAAAAAGGCCAAGAGCGTATCCTATATTTCCAGTTTTAATTAGGTAGAGCGCGCATCCGATGAGCGCGAGCGAAGAAATGACGCAAATTGCAACGTATGCGTACCTTTCCAATTTAAAAAGGTTTGTTATTCGCTCAAGTGCGTCGATGCGGCTGGCCAATTCGGACGTCATCGAGAGATCCAACCATCAATGCCGACTAGCGGAATGTCTGACGAAACTGATTCCCACTCAACGCGCCGGTACTTACCGGACCCGATCAGGCAGTTCAGCCACCTAAACACCAGGCTAGTCCAAATTAATAAGACTGGGAAGCATTAATCCCAAGGATCAAGTTTTTTGCGGCTTTATCCAGCACTTGCGGCGGTAAAAACTTGATCTCCCATTCAACAATCTCTCAGTGGCGAAATGGCTAAGTGGCGACTAGGAGCAGGCAGCGACGGCCGGATTGCGTGTGCACTGGGGCCGTGATTATAGATGTATTAGAAGTGGCGCGGGCACGCGCACGTTATCGCTCCTGAAAGAGTCGAGCGTCGCCTTTTCACGTTGGAGGTGGCAGCAGCGAAAGAACCGCCCACCGCATCTTCGCGGCGGAGTACTCATCCTCGCCGAGGGAGCTAGACAAGTCGTCCGAATTCATCCGGATAGGCTGGTTCCTTGCACCGTCGGCCAGCCATGATGTACCCAACGCCGTGATGAGATCCACTTGGGGTTGTTGAACTGCGTCCATGCCCAGCTGCGTTAGAGCCTGAAATTGATCTGGACTAAGCCCTGGAGGAACCACCCAAGCGCCGCCGTTTAATACCGGTCGGACAACAGGGCTTAGACGAACCACCCGCCCGACCTGGGTCGGGTCAGCTCCCGCGGCGGAGGCGAGGATAACGTGGGCTGAGAAGGTAGCCATGTCCGGGGGATCGTCGGTGATGCACCCAGCCACTTTCTTCAAATCGCCGAGTGCGCTAGGCCTCGTGGGCGGCTGCGTCAATTCGGGTGGTGCCATCGGCACAACAGTTGAAGGGGCTAGCTTGATGGTACCGGTTCCCAGCGAGAGGGCGACGATGTCGGTCGCTCGGACCCCATCGCTCATCAGGTCGATGATGCCAGCCAAGAGCGGATTGTTAAGGCCCGCCATGGCGCCATCCCAGTAGCGTTGGGCGCTCCACTGCGTCGGTGCATCAAAGAACTCAACCGGGGCGTCTGATGAGGCGTGGACGGCCTCAACAAGCGGGACGTTGTCCGCGGTCGCCCCGTGCGGCGTGTTGTAAGATCTAAAGAAGCGCGCGCGCATGGAGTCGTAGTCGAGGGCTACAATCAGGATTTTGACGTCCAGTCCGTTGGGACTTTGCACCCAGCCCGCGCCCCTAAAATCAGAAAGATACTGGGCGCCCGTGGTTCCGAACAACCGGGCGAGACCCTTGAGCTTTCCAGCAGTGGAGTACTTTGGGAAAATCGGAATGTGGGAAAGGAGTCTCTCCAATGTCGAAACCGGAACGAAGATCGCTTCGCGGTTGGTTTCTTCGTTGAAGAGATTAATGATCTGGCTGGGCGTCATGTTCTCAGCAAGACCGCCGAGTACAATACTGCCACCCGAGTTCGCCACGGCCAGATCAAACTTCGCCAGTATCTGATGACCCGGAATATCGCCAAACAAATCTTTCAGAGCGATAGCCTGAAGCATGGCCCAGGCGCCGCCGCCGTCGAGAGACAATACGCGATGAACCATCAATTCTCCCCTTGTTGATCCACCAGCCCGCCGCCAAGGCATTGCACCAGCTCGTTGCTGGAGTCACCCACGCCATGAATATATTTGGCCGTCTGAAGGAAGCTGGCGCCATCGCCCGACATCAGGACTTTTTCCTGCTCATCCTTCAGGGCGATGTCGGCTGACGAATAGCTACCCGCAAAATTCTGCAGAAGCTTCAGGACATCGCCGATATAATTGCCGTCAGCGTTCATTCCCGCTCCAGGATTCACTGGCCCGTCCCAGGTGCCATCGGCGCTGAAGACGATATTTTTGGCCATGCACCAGCTCCCGGATGCTAGACTTTGCCGGCATGGGCATCGATTGCCTTTGCCACGCTCGCCATGTCCTCGGTGACGCCGAGTGTCATACTGCCAACGCTAATCACCGACTGGACCTTATCCGAATAACCCCCTCCAGCCTCGGGCTGGATGACGGATTTGACCGCGGATGCATTGATCTGAATCGTCAGGCCACTGGGTACGGTGACGGGAAAGAATTTGTCCGCGATGCCCAGGCTGGCGATGAAATCCCTGACCGACTGAGCGATTTTTATAACCCCGGCGGTGATGCCATAGATACAGGTGACCTGAGCGCCGCCGACCTCAGCCAGATCATGATCAGTGATGGCGGTGACACTGCCGGGCGTGAAGTTGATCTCGTGTCCATCAAGCGTGGTCAATGTCTTCATGGATATTCTCCCGATGAAGTTGTGGCAACTTTATCTCGCAACCGGGATGGAAAACAGCTATAATTGATGCGGGCTAAAAAGTGTCGGGGTGCGCAAACGCTTACCATTCACAATCGCTGCTAACGCCAACTAATACCGTAATCCCACTACCTGCCGCCGCTCGGGACGAGAGTCATGACGAGTTGCTCGATCTATAGGCAAAATTTTTGGCTGCCGCCGCTGACCGAAAGCGCGCAGGCATGTACCGACGCGAATTTTAGAAATCTCAAAGAACCGGCAGACAACAGACACTTAGCGCTTTTGAGCGTGATGCGGAAGGAATAGGTCAATGGCGTATCATCGAATCTAGTAGCAGGCCAAGAGGCTCAAAGGAGTTGATATGGCGAACCCGACCGACCCACAACCTTACGCCCAAGACCCGGTATATACGCTCTATCGGATCAATGATCTTACTGATCAATTGTCGTTACTGGGCCCTGGCACTCAACCTTACTGGATACCGCAATACGTTTTTGCCGGATCGTTGGACGTTTGGAATATATTAAGTTCCGACTACATCGACCGCTTGTTACAGCAGCCCGGCGGCCCTTACCCCTGGGCTAGTACGGCAGGCGGCGGCGCCGCAAACCTTTTGCTATTCAATCCCGCCGGCTGGGGGCGGGACCTAGACATCACGATCGATATTGACCCCAGTCTCGGCCCAATCAATGTCGGTTGGACATATTTGTTTGGGACTTACACGGGCGATTTTAGCTATCGGCAAAGCCTCTATGCGCCGTGCTTTCTGCCGGCGGGAGCTCCCCCAATCTTTTCCTTCGCTCCCAACGCAATTCCCCTTTACTCTTATGCGAACGTCAACGCGGGCATAACTTATCCCTACGCGAATGCTGTAGTCAGCAGCCCGGGGCACGTTGAGTTTACTCTCCAAGCAACAGCGGATGAGGACGATAGTTTTCAAGATACCGATTTGAGCGGTAACGTTCACGATTCCGGGACGCGCAATGTTCAGATTATTTATCTGCCGTTTAATTTCGCTCTTACCGACCTAAGGGGAATCACGGGTCGTGCGCTCACCGCGACCATTACTGTGAATGGCGGCCCGCCGACGGAAGTTAGTCTCTATCGGTTTACGCGCCCTGCTTGGCTACCGGTATTAATGGACACGAATGTCCATATGGACAAAATTGGCAGCTGCGATATTTTGAACGGCGCGCTTTCACAAACTATTCAGATCTTCGAATGTTTCGGCCCCGGTTTGGCCGACCGTCTCGATTTGGTCTATTCGAGCGAGCGCTCCATTTTTTATCGGGACACCGCCAAAGAATCGGACAAGAACACGTTGTTATGGCAGCCGTTCGGTCAGGGTTGGGGTTTCACTTATGGCACCCGTGTCGTGGGTCCATTGCTGGCAAAGCAGCGTTTTGATGGCACTGATCTGACCCAAGATTCGTACTTCGTTCAGGATGCGGCGGGGCGAATTACGGTCTTCGGCAGCACTGACGGGATCAATTTCACTCCACAGTCTTCCAGTACGTGGGGCCCGCAATTTCGCCGGACGGACTCTAGTGTCACCCTCACTAAAAGCCCTGGCGGCTACACTTTGACTGCACCAAATGCGGACATCCTGTCCTTTGACACCGACGGGAAGCTGGTTTCAATCCAAACCCCGGGCTTTTCCAATCTACTTACTTTGGATTGGACTGGCGACGATTTCACTGTGACAGATTCAAGCGGCCGGACGACAAGTTATATTGTCGACGGAGACGGACACGTAGCGACGGTGACGGATCCGGGTGGCGCAGTGTGGACCTTCGGCTATGATGGTCCCAGTCTGGTCTCTATTACTTCGCCTCAAGGCAATTTTGCGTCTTTTGGTTATGATTCTGACGCCTTTGTGATGACGTCACGTACGACCGTAACGGGGTCACAAACGCAATACGATTATTATCTCGCAAACGTCCCGGGGTGTTATTTATGGGGTTCTTTGCAAACTGCGACCACAAACGATCCGCTACGTGGCGCAATCGTGCACACATTTTCTTATCAGGGCGGAGGCGCACAACAGACTGTTTTTGGCAATGATTCCTCCACCATCACTTATACGAACCCGCGCGGAAACGACACAAGCATCCTAGTATCATTTCTTCCGCCAGGTCTCCCGTACTATGGACTTTCACCCTGCCTGGTCCAGTTCACGTTTTCCGATGGCGGGGTCCAACCCACGACCTATGATCAAGACAGCGGACATTTATCGTTTCTGAGCACGCCAATGGGCGTCTATACGTCTTACTCTACTACGGAGGGTATGCCGCAATACATTGAGAGTGATAACACCACTGTTTCTTATGCTTACGACCCTAGCACGTGGCGGCGTCTGACCACCTATACCGACGAAAACGGTGTGACGGAGACATACGATTACATCGATTTGGTCGGCGCGACAGACCTTTTGTCCCACGTTTACCGCACGTCCATTAATGGCGCGCCGCCGCTGACGATCTCGTATCAATGGATCCTGCCAGGCGTTATGAGCGAGGAATCGGAAACCGGCGGTGAGATCAATCTCTTCGAATATTACACGGCAGCGCCTTTCATCGGGCTGAAGCAGCATGCCATTCACTGTTCAGGTCAACCTGAGATCGGTGAAGATTTCTTCGTTTATGACGCCTATGGGCGACTAACCGAACACACATCAGCCGACGGCGTCCAGATCTATGCCTATGATTGCTTCGGCAATATCACTAGTGAGACCCACACAGTAGGACCTGAAACTCATACTCGCACCTCAATTACCACGCCTGATTGGCTGCAAACGACGGAGACGGACTTCAATGGCGCTGTATCAGTTCTTAATTTTGATCCATTTCATTCGCTGATTTCAGCATCGGTGACCGATACAGCAGGCAATAACTCAAATTGGGCGTTTGCCTATGACACAGTTGGAAACAAGATAAGCGCGACGGAGCCGAGCGGAACGATCATTCAGATGCAATACGACAATCGCGACCGCTTGCAGCTCCTGATTTCTCCTTTAGGAAGCGACGCTTATACCTATGACGCCGATGGCCATCTCACGAGCGTAACCCAAATCGACTCTCAAGGGCAGGCGCGCCAAACCGGCTATGCTTTGAATACTGCTGGCATGCCCACATCGCTCACCTATCCAGCGGTTCCAACGCCGGACGGTAGCGGCGCAACCTGGAATCCTACCGTCGCGATCAACTACCAAGAAGACGGCCGAATAATGAGTATCAGCAAGGATGTGAGCCCGGGACTCTCGGGTACGACATCTTACACTCAGCTGGACGAAGGCGGGCGCCCCTACGCGGTGGATCGATCGTCCGCGGCGGGAAGTTACGAGACCATAGAGCGGCTCGACGCGCTAGGGCAGATAGCCCAGCAACAAGGACCGGAATTCACCTTCGCTTCCACAGGTACGACAACATCTGCAACGATTATGACTGGAGAGGCGACAGGCACTCGATCGTCTTATTCATACGAGCATGACTGTCGCGGCCGCCTGATCAACGTCAACGACTCGAATAGCGATGCTTTAATTAATCTTTCTTACGACAGCGGGGGCAGCGATGGCCTCATGACCGTCAACACGCGCGATCCAAGTGCCACTGGCGGCGTCTCGCTTCGTCCTGTCATGACCAGAACATTCGACAGTAATGGCCGGGAGTCGACCATTACGGATGTGCGCTTGATGACAACCACATTGGGCTATGACACTGATGGCCACGTCAGCAGCATCAATGTTGCGGACGGTCGTACCCAGCAGATGACTTATGACCCGATAGGCCGTCCCCTATCGATCGCTCGAGGCGCGCCAGGAATCCCGGACCTTCAGACTATCTATCAATATGGTGGCAACGGCATTACTCAGATCCAGCACACCAACATTCTACCCGATGGCACCCAGCAGCTGGAAACCTACGCGATCGGCTACGACACTTATGGTCGACCAACGTCAAAAGTCGATCCGGTTCAGAACAATTTTTCAACTACATACAATGATTTCGGCGACCGGATCAGCGTCACCGCCGGCGGAAGGACGGTGAACTACGAATATGACGCTATGCGTCGGCTTATTAAGAAGACATTCATGGATACGGGCGAGTTCACCAATTATGCTTACGATGGGCTAGGCAATCTGACATTCGCCGAAAATGGCGTCACGAGTCAGACTTGGCAATATAATGAGCTCGGCTTGTTAGTGCAGCGGCAAGTGATATTCCGCTCGACTGCAACACCTTTCACTAAGACGTTCACGTATCAATACGACAAGTTCGGGCATTTCTACACCCGAACCGATGATGCAAATTTCAAACTGCGCTATGGCTACGATGGCCAGGATAGACTGATTAGCATATTGCTCAATGACGATACCAGTCCCGCTGTCCAGTTTAGCTATACGCCAAACAATGCGCTTGCGACGCGAACGCTCGTGAAATCTGGTGTGACGACAAGCTTTTTGTGCGACACGGCAGGAGAGCCTTTGAGCCTAACCCATAGTGCGGCATCTGGGACGAGCATCGCCAATGTTTCCTACGTCTATAGTCAAGCTGGGCAGATTTTATCTGTTGAACGGAGCGGAATAACCCAGTCGGCGCAGTTTGGATATGACGCAGCAGGCCGCTTGGCGACAGAGGCGATCGCCACAACAGGTAGTACAGACATCAATTGCGTTACTACCTATGACGCGATCGGAAACCGGATCGTCCGCCGGGCGGTGAATGGGTCAGTATATGGAACATTTGACGCAGCCAATGAATGTGTAGACCTAGACGAGCTGGCGCTCGTAGTGCTCGCTCCCGCAACATTCACAATATCGGCCGATTCATCATTGGGCCCGGGATATGATCCTCAAAACGCGGCGAATGGTGTAGTCACGGGCTCTCTTTCCCCAGGGGTTGGGTGGATCAGCGACAATAGCGATACCGAACATGTTCTCACGTTCACGTGGCAACAGCCACAGCCGCTTGCATTCATCAGTGTTGAAATGCCGTCCGCGCTTGGGCCATTCCAAGGATTGATCGTCGAAGTCCAGGATCCCGTGACCCAACAATGGAGTGCTGCCCCTATCGTCGGTGCGGAAGGCGGTCAGTATGTTTCCGGATCTTTGAATGGAGTTGGCGGAACACTGGGCCTGAACCTGAGCCCCATATCTTCTATCGGGGCACGCATTCGAAGACCGACAGGAGAAGGCTATACCGCCCCTCCCGCTGGCCATGAGCATGTCCTTGCCATTATCGAGATGCAGCTTGAGGCCGCCACAGTTACATCCACAGTGCTTTCTTATGATGGGCTAGGATCGCGCAGTCAAAACGGTGGAGTGAGTTATAGCTATGATCCCGAAGGCCGCCTACTGCGGGTCAATGGGCCTAATGTGGATCTCGAATATCTGTACGGGGCCGACGGGCGCCTCGCTGTGCGGTTCGATTTCCAATCAAATATCACGACCTATATTCTGCATGAAGGCATTCACCCCTATTGCGAAATGGATGCAACTGGCAATGTCCAGCAAATTTTCCTGCAGGCACCGCAAACCTCAGCACCGGTGGGCTTCTACACGCCAGCAGACCAAAAATATCATTGGTTCTTGGGAGATGCTCGCGACAGCATCTTGCATGTTATAGGCGACACTGGCGCGGTCGAGAACAGCTATGCTTATGACGTTTGGGGAAATCCCCTTATCAATAATGAGACTGTTCCTCAGTCCTTAAGATTCTGCAGCAAGCGATATGACAGCGTTGCTGAGCATTATTTCTGGCACATGCGCATATACGACCCGCAGCTCGGCGTTTTTCTTCAGCGCGACCCACTGTCCGCCTCGGCTAATGCATACACCTTCCTAGGCAACGATCCTGCAAGTCAGCGAGACCCGCTGGGTCTGGGGTGGCTACCTAAATGGGCCGACGATGCACTCGATACGGTGATCGAGACCGCAAAAGAGCTTCCCGGAGCACTTTATGAGGATTTTGCCACTGGCGCTGCCAGAGATAGGCTTGCCACGTTCACGGTTGCGGCCATTGACGGGGGGAAGGGCGCAGTGAAAGCGGCAGTCACAGGAATCACGAATACCATCACTCATCCGATTGAGACAGTTGAAAATGTTGCTGAGCATGTAAACTACGTAGTCTGGCATCCAATCGACGCCGCCACAGAGACAGTTCGCGGTCTTCGGACTGGTCTGAGTGAGCTTGAGAAGGAAGCTGATCATCTCTTGGAACTGGCGCGAAACGATCCTGACAAATTTGCTGAGGCCGTAGGGAGGCTCACGGGACAGGCGATGGTCAACGCGATCGTGAGTCGCGCAACCTGCGCGGTAAAGAGCTTCGCATCAGATGCTGCAATGAAGCTTGTCAAGGAGAGCAATGTGCTCAACAAGCTACGCAATCTTATTTCCGCACAATCCAAAATGGTTCGGAAAAGTGGCTGTTATACGGATAATTGGACCGGAGAGGCAGCGAAGGGAACTTTTCGTTTGCCGCGCAGGGATGGTGGTGCAGGCAGCGTGATCCGGCCATCCTGGCCGGCCAGAATAAAGCGCTTGGTGGTTGCAGAGTATGAGAGCAGAACCGGACTCAAATATTCTTCAGAGATCCACGATATCTGTCATGGCGTACCGTCCGCGCTGATGGCGAATTCAGTTGAGAAGATGGTCAATCAGGGAGTGGGCGTGGAGAAGTGGCTTACAGCTGCGGGATTTCCTCCTACGCCGCCTACTACGATTGAAAAGGCCGCCACCATGTTCTTCCGAGAACGTTGTACCCATATTGGAAACATTATCATTGACGACTTGCACGAAAACCGCTCGAAAGGCGCGCTGTCAGTTTTCGGCGTAACAAGCCAGCATGTCGAGGATTGGGCCGTGCAACGAGCGGAGGCTGGTTGGGCCAAAGGCCAAACGTATCCGTGAGATTTGTCAATCAAAGTGCACAGGCAGTCTTCGGGTTGTTCAGTGACGCCAACGCAGATAGGTCAAGCTGGCGCGCCAGTGGTGCCCTGTATGTTCCCTGTTATTTTCTGCCGTTTCCCTGTTATTGCAAATTGCTTTCCCTGTTATTGGGCAATGGCAAAAAGCATCAAAAATCGCCAAAAGCCCCATGAATACTGGGCGATTGGATGCGCCAGCAGTCCCACAGGACCATTTTTTCCGTTTTTCCCTGTATTTTTCCCTGTTATGGCGAAAAATGACCCTGAGACGGGTTCGCGCACCACTGCGTGCACAGCCAATTCCCGGTCTCTCCGACTGGATCTCATTCGAGAGTGGCGCTTGTCCCGCGTTTCCGGTGACTTAGCGGGGGTCTCTCAGCCACAGAGCACCACAAGTATTCGATTCAAAAAGCCGCCGCGGCGAAAGTCTCTGTCCCCCAGTCTCTGCAATATCGATCGGCTTCAGGCCCTTGGTCTCTGCTTGAGCTGGGGCAATTTCCGCGTGTGGAATTATCCCTGCCGTGGAGGCCCGTTCGATAACAGGGAATTTTTTTCGTATGCCACGCTGCAGGAGCGCGATGGCCGCAAATGCGGCCCGACGCCGCAGATCGCTCGCGGCTTTGTGTAGCCCGCTTCGATCAGCTTATCTTGCGTTATGAAAAACACGCGGCCCCATATTTTGCGGCTTTTCAACGTATCTGTTCGGTAATAACGTATCACTAGCTGGCTATGGGCTCGTCGTGGGGTGACGTCTGGCGCGCGCACTAACAGTTGTGCTGGTGTGTATTGCTGCTGCGACGGTCGCGGGGTGTACGACAAGTCGCGTGACACCGAAAGCACCTCTATTCGGCATTAGCGACAACTACATACTGCCGGGATACAAGCCCACATTTACCGAATATGTCGGTAGCTTAGTGTCCGACACGGACATGAGTCGGCCAAATGAATTTTCTGCCGAGGTTTGTGGTACCTATAATCAGGAAAAAACAAATAACGGAGTGTCTACTGACGACCAGTTCGCCAGGAGGCAGTCGAAAAATGTTAATGCTTATAACGAGATATATGATGGAAAAGGCTGGATAGGAACTCTGGATGATCTGAGAACGCCAAGCACAGCATTCGTTGTTCAATATCCGACTGGGACATCATCCAATCCAACATTGGTTCCTATTGGCCTAAACCCTAACAACGATCAAGCACCGGCTCTTTCGGTGCCAAAGCCCGTGACACCGCCGACTACAACCACAACTACGACGACCACAACCACAACCACAACCACAACAACCACGCCTCCGGCGGCTGCAGCTGATCCGGTGGCTGCTCCCCCTGCAGCGGCTCGGGCGGATGATCCACCTGCAGAAGATCCGGCGGCTGCAGCTGATCCGGTGGCTGCTCCTCCTGCAGCGGCTCGGGCGGATGATCCACCTGCAGAAAATCCCGCGGCTGCCCACGCTGCAGCGGCTCCGGTGGCCGCCCCGGCTGCAGCGGCGGCTGGCCAGCAGCAGAAACAGCAAGCCAATGCAGAAAATTCAAAGGTGCCCAGCGGAGCAGGTCAGATAACCGACTGTGCTGTTAAGGTAATCCGTTCAGCTCTGAACTTATGTATTTTCAGAAGCTCCAACCGAAACGCATTCGACCAATTTCAGTCCTTGTCGTTAGACGAAGTTCTGGGCTCGGTCGGTCTTACAACTGCAATCGGGGCTATCGCGCACTTAAAGGGCACAAGCCTCACTCTTGCAAACAGCATTGCTGCAGGTGCCACCCTTGCGACCCAAAACCTACAAAAGGCGCAACCACCTTCGGCGAGTGAGCAGATTTCAACCGTGATAGGAACTGGCCTGCAGTATGCCGTTCTCGACAATCTGATTGTCGCCCCAAACCTTAGTTCCAAGGACAAATACTTCACGGATTATACTAATAGCTATTCTCACTTATTTGACGCCTCGATGTCCGCATGCAGTGTCGCCAGTCAATAATCGCAGATTTCCTGTAGCCTGCAGCAGCTCTGTAGCGTTTTTGCAGCAAAAGGCGCACAAGTCTTACGAGTTCGGCGTCACCGCAAAACGCTCTGCTGGAGCGTCGCACTTTTCAACAGTTAATTCGGGCAGGTTCGATTATTGATATGAATATTCAAACGAAGGCTAAATCAACTCCGATACGTATCCAGGTCGTCTTTCAAGGGAGCGGCGCGAAACTCGCAATATTGATGGCCGTGTGTTTGGTCTGTTGAGCAGCTTTGTCGCGTTCCAATGGTGCCGCATCAACAGGATTGAGGAATTAGGCGATGGGCGAGCCAGCGTCACCATCAAAGCTCCCGACCGTGACGCCCTAGAGACCCGGTCGGGAAAACTTCCCGAGTCCCGGAAGGATTGCCGTTTGAGCACTGATTGAGTGACCTGGCCCCTATCAACCGTCATCCGGCCTAGGCATGCAAATATAAAAACCATCTGCTGCCATCGCAGGATAAATTAAAGAGTCCAGGCTGGTAGATCGCGCCTTGGATCAAACAATGAGCCGTTGGGGATGGAGTGAGGACATCGAGAGAAAGTCCGGTGAAACTTCTTTAGGTGAGATCGCCAAAATCAGTTCTCTTGGCGTAACGAATGTGCAATACTACTCAAGGTTGGGGTGAGTTATGGGCAAGAATTCGCTTTATCACATCGGATGTCTTGCAGCGATTTATATCGTTGCGTTTTCACCGAGTGCATTTGCGGACAGTGGCGATTTTGGGTCTGCTGCAAGAGCTGCTCTTGGAAATAACGGGGCCGGATATCAGTTTCATTCATGGCCGCAAACAAGCCAGGGAATTGGCTACGCATATTTCATAAATGGCGCTTCACAGAGTTTGTGCGACCAAACTTACCCGGCAAGCGCTCCTCCGAGCTATCACTCTGTCTATGTCGGTACGACAGAAGTTACCTCAGGTTTGACTGGGAATGAGTCTCTGAGCCTGGCGCAGGGATTAATTTCGAGCCTTGTGTCTGGCAGTGCTTCACTGAATGCTGCTGGGGTGACGGTAGCTAAGGTATCGCTCACAGGCGTGACAGAGTATGACATTGACCCAAGATATAATCCCGACGCTTCAGATCCGGTCAGCGTGCAGCCAGCTTGCCGGACTTTAATTCAAGGCTATCTGAAGCAAAATCCTGGCGGGTTTCTTGACAGGGGTAATGTTGTTCATGTCGTTGTAAAGGCGCTGGCTGTTCAAGGAATTGATTTTACATTTACTCAGGGGGCAGCCCCGGCAGCGGTAGCCCCAGCCGCCCCAGCCGCCCCAGCCGCCCCGGCAGCGGGCCCAAACGCTTCTCCGACTACTGGCCTAGCGCCGAATCCGAGTTCGCAGTGTCCAGGCAATGGCGGTGCGGCGCAAATTAGTGCTGGCGTGGCATTTGACGTTTCAAGCATCGCGAATTTTAACGGCGACGTTTGTTATACCTATAAGGCGAGCAATATTCTCTCTGTTACAGGTAACGGCTCATCAATACTGTGGATCGCATTCACTACCGATGACATTGATTCCAGCAACACAATGCAATAACGCGCGTCGATAACTGCTCGCCACCGGCGAAAAGGAGCTATGTCGCGCGGGCTCTGACGGGATGTTTCTGAACCAGCGGCCCTCCGTCAGTTAAGGATGTGAAGCCCCTGCTTTAGGACGGTGGCAGGAATCGGCACTATACGTCAGCGAGCTGAGTCAATTTTGCTGAAGACGCCTAAGTCATTCAACTAGCATAGTTTTTCTCAGCAATGCACGCGGAGGTAGCGGGACCTCGGAATCCCATTATACTTGGTGTGGGGTAAGGGCAGATCACATGCAGCGCTCAATAACCCGCCTCACAAGCTCGCAGAGATCAGCGTCATGGATGTCCGAAGCAAAAAAAACGAACTTGAATTTCACCCTCGGTTACACAAAGCGGCAGATTGGGGATGGATAGGTGTCGCGTGCGACAAGCAGAGACAGCAGAACGATTCCTTATTTGAGGCAAAGGAAGAGGGCTTCACGCTAGGAATCGTCGAATTCGACGATCAAGGGCGCTGTCATAATCGCGATCAAATGCACGCAATCGCTAAAAAACTAGAGAGTTTTGGCGACCAGGAACCCATCATTGTTTTGTTCAATCATGGCTGGAAGCACAACGCCGATTCCAAGGACGCCAACTTAACCGAGTTTTGCAATCTCCTAAAAGGGATAGCCGACCATCCAGATCGTCAGGCGAGTGCAAGGCCCGTATTTGGCATTTACTCAGCCTGGCGCGGGCAGAGCTTTTACTGGGGCGGCTTCGGAGAAAACTTCACATTCTGGAATCGTAAGCCTGCCGGGCTTCGTGTTGCTATGGGAAGCGCTCGCGAGCTGTTCGAGCGCCTTCATGATTATCGGAAAAGCGCAGATAAAAAGGGCAAGAAACCTGTCGTGATAGTTGCTGGCCACAGCTTTGGAGGATTGATCGTATTTTCAGCTCTATGCCAATCCTTGATCGCCGCCGCGCTAACTCCCAGCGACAAAATCGTGCCAAGCTTTACGAACCTGGTCCTGCTCGTAAATCCTGCCTTCGAAGCGATACGATATATGCCGATTGTTGATGTGATCACGGAGCGGCAAGAAAGTGAGCATATAAAGGATCAAACACCGGTGTTCATCTCCGTTACAACCAAAAATGATTGGGCGACTGGCTTGGCGTTTCCGACAGGAATGATTGCAGGTGCGCCGTTGCAATACATCCAGTGGCCGAAAAACATAGCTTTGATGGCTAATACCATGGGCCACGTGCGCTCGTTACAAACGCACGAGTTGCTAGCCGAAAAACTAGGTACGAAGAAAGTTGCCAAACTCAATCCTTTACCGCTGAAGCCGAAAGAACACATGAGGTCGCCTTTCTGGGTCGTATCGACAACGAAGGAAGTTGTGGACGGCCACAATGGCATTTGGAAGCCGATTTTCACCGACTGGATAAAAGAGCGCGTTATCGAACAATTGGCCTCCCCTCAGGTCGTGCAGCTCCGCAAGGAAGTGCCAGCGGCGGGCGAAGGCGGCATTGGGGAGTTACCGAAGTGAATGTTACGGAAAAGCAAGCTGATAAGCGTCTTTCTCCAAAGGAAGTGCTATCAAAATTGTTTGGGCGTTTAGACGCATGTATTTCCGCTGGGTTTGCTTTTCTCACTGCGATCTTTGTCGCCTTCGCGTTTCACAGAAAAAAGGAATGTGCTGAAGACATCATCCTTTGTCTCGCGTTCTTCTGGTCAATCGTACCGCCAGTCTGGTTCCTTTATGACTGGTGCGCCGAGAACTCAACTGGCGAAGATCTCGAGAATTTCAAATACCGGCAGGAAGTGTCGCGCAATATCTGGCTCGGCATCGTCGGCCTTCTGATCTTCCTGGGCGAATATTTCAAAAACTCGCCCTGACAGTCGGCTTTCTTTTGTTGCTCATAGATATTTGCCGCATAGCAAAATGGCTAACGGACCGTCATGGCCGCTAGGGGCCAAGCGTCACGAACCAGGTGCGCGGCGGCAGCGGATATGCGGCGAGCCCACCGGCGGTATCAAAGTGCCCGAAAGCGCGATGCCTCCGCTCTTAAAGGTGACTTCGATCTCGCCCGCCAGCGGCGCAGACGGACTTGGCTGAAGCTGCTGTGCCGTCACCAAGGTCATCCCGCAGGCGGGACATTTTCCGGGGCTGGAAAATGGCTTTCCATCCATGCTGCAGCCGCATGGTGGACAAAAATATTGCAAATTCTGGCCGTGTGCCGGCAGCAGCGGGTAAAGGAACGCCAGGGGAATGTACGCGCTTGGTACTGGATATTGAGGGGCGGAGGATTAGCGAGATTCTTGGCCACCCGGATGACCTAAAATTCCAGTCATCCATGACATTGTTCATGGTGGCATCCCCAAACGAGCCAATATTCAGCGAGGCCTTGGATAAGTATTACGGCGGCGCGTCCGATCTGCTAACGCTTCGCAAGCTCGGTATGGGACAGCGCGTGCGCTGAATAGATCGGACTAGGACTGGCTGCCTGCTCACTACCGGGCTCTAAGTGCGATCCGGAGCACCCCGGCCGGCGCTGGCGGCCACCACCGCAGCAAAGAAAGCTATGCCCAGAATGCCCGCCAGGGCATCAGCGATCAGCAGCCCGTTGGAATGCCAGCGGCCATAGGCCCAACCATCAACAATCGTAAGATAGGCGATCGGCATGTTGGCGAGCGAGGCATAGAGATTGTATTTGGTCGCCGCCGCGCCGCCTCCGATTGCTTCCAGCACTACGGCACTGAAGGAGGCGTAGTTGAGGCCCTGCACAAAGGCATAAAGCAGGGTGAAGATGATAAACATGGCCGGGCTGCGCGAAGCCGCCGCCATGCCCAGCGCACCGGCGCTGAGAAACAGGCCGAACAGGGCATAGGCGAACTTTCTGTCCATGCGGTCGCTCAGATAACCGCCAATCACACAACCGAGGGCAGAAACCACGCCACCCAGCACGCCATTGACCAAAGCCACGATGTCGGCGCCGGCATGCCAGTCGCCCGCAACCGCCTACCACAGGCCCGAAGCCGCGCCCGAACCGATGGGCAGGAAACAGATCAGCAGCGCCAGGAAGCCTACGCGCGAGCGGGCGATGGCCCAAACATCGGCCAGGACGCCGCGCAGGCTTTCGAGATAGCGCGGATTGCGCGACGTGGCCCCCGCATCCGGCGCGAACCATAGAGCGATACAACAGGCTGCGCATAAGCCCGCCATTGCAGCGCCCGGAAGCCAAATGATCGCTGAATGCTGGGCCAGCCAGAGGGCCGCGCCGCCGCCGATGCCCGCGCCGCCCAGATTGCCGGCCTGGTACCAGCCGCCGGCGCGGCCTTTCTCTTCCAACCCGGTGGCGCGGGCCATCAGATTTTCGGTCGCCATGGCCAGGAAGGTGGTGGCGACGCTATTGGTGAAAACAAGCGCCGTGATTGCGGCCAGCATTGTGCCCGTCATGGGGAGAAAACCGATGGGTGCCAGCGTGGCGGCGGTGAAGAACGCCGCGATCAAGTACCAGCGCTTGCTGGTCAGCGTGGTGTCAACAATGGGCGCCCACAGCACTTTCCAGGTCTGCGGCAACAGGCTGATGGCTAGCATCCCAGCGACGGACGCGACGCTGACCCCGGCATGGGACAGAAGGTAGACCAAGGTGACAGAGACATAGCCCGTCGCCGCCCCGAACGGGATGCATAGCAACAGGAATATGACGGGGTGCGGGACGTGTTGCGTGGCGAGCCGGATCGCGTTCACCCTGTTATGATGTCCGAAAAACCGGAAGCGCTTGGACAGCGCCGCCAATTACTCAACTCGCAGCATCGCGCCACTTGATCGAGCAACCCATAGAGGCAATTTGAGCTTTGGGACCACGGCCTGTTTCAGCAACTTGTTTCATTGCCCCAAACAATTCACGCCTAGCGCCTTTGACAAGCGTGGTTTTGGACTCATCTAGACGGCCACGATACTGCAATTCGTCACTGGCATTGAAGCCAAAGAAATCCGGTGTGCATACCGCGCCATAGGCGCGGGCGATGTCCTGAGTCTCATCAATGACATAAGGAAAGCTAAATTTGTGGTCCGCCGCGAAGCGTTTCATGTTTTCAAATGAATCGCCGGGGGATGCAACAGTGTCATTCGACATGATCGCAACAGCACCAATGCCCAATGTCTGCAATGCCTTAATTTCCTCAACCAGTCGATCTGCTATGGCACGCACATAAGGGCAATGATTGCAGATGAAAACAATCAGCGTACCCTTGGGCCCGCGCACGTTCGTCAGCGAATAGGTCTTCCCGTCCACACCGCGCAGCAAAAAGTCGACGGCCTTCCACCCGAAATCACAGATCGGAGCTGAAGTAAGTGCCATGGTCTACGAGACCTCTATTTAAAAGAATATCCAAGATCATACGGCATATGATCAATTGACGTGGCTAAGGTCTGAGCCACCGCATGTTTCATTGCCTTGTTGACATCATCGGCCTTTGCCTTTTTGGCATCAGTGCGCTTCGCTTTCTTAGCCGTGTGTCCTGTGACCCTTTTTGCTTTGGACTTTTTCGCAACACGGACCATGTTAAACCTCCAAGTATGAAGCGTCTGCTTAGTCGTTTGCCAAGAATGAAACTGCTTTGCTGCACAAGCGTCAATAGCGTGGATCAGGTGGGGCGACCGTGGAATCGACCGTTAAAATGCGGATTACAACGTGTTCAATTCGGGTGCTGGCGATTGCCGGCCGCATGGAGGGCGAGTAAAATCGGCCGACGGAGGGATCCGCAATGAGAAAATCCGCAGCACTAGTTTTGGCTTTTGCGCTTGCTGCGACCAGTTATGCCGGGACCGCTGATGCTGCTGGTCATGGTGGTGGTCATGGCGGGGGCGGTGCTCATGGTGGATCTCACGGTGGTACTGGCGGTTTTCGTGGCGGCGCCGGCCCCATTCGGGGCGGTTTTCGCGGCGGCTCCGGTGCCTTTCGTGGCGGAGTCTATGGCGGATTTGGATTCGGGCTTTATTCCTGCGGCTCGGATCTCGGTTGGCCATACGACTATTCGTTGTCTTGCGGATATTACCCCTATCCGGGCGATTTCTATTCGTACCCGGTCGATGGGGGCTCTTATCCGACAGGCTCGCTTGCCCCGCCGGGAGCCCCAGTTTGGTATTACTGTGACGACCCCCAGGGCTACTACCCTCATGTAACGACTTGCGCCCGTGGCTGGCAGTTGGTTCCGGCCACTCCTCCTCCACCACCGCCACCTGGCTAGGGAATATGAGCTGCGGTTGGCGGCACTGTTACGGTTTGACTATATGCAGGATTGCGGGCCGCTGAGGCAGGGAGCTACTGTACCCTATGGTTTTCAAGATTGAGTACCTGCGAGACGGGACAATACTCGCAGCGATTGAATTTGATGGGCTCCCCGAAGATGCTAGGGACGCCGCCGCTTCAGGAATACGCCGTCATCAGGCTAAGGCTGCCCGGATTCTGGCCGGTAACGGAGAACTGGTTGCTTTAGTCGAGGCGAAACAAAATACCTAAAGGACCCCAAGGCCATGGCGGCCGACCCTGAAATATGGAAGGCCTTTATCAGGCATCTTGAAGAGATGATTGAGCGGCTCAAGCGTGAGCTTGCCCCATACGAAGCGAAGATCCAATTCGTATATCGGATGGCAGGTGGTGAGAAGGTTGATATTACCGCCGAAAGAACCAAGCAAATCGAGCGTGAGATACAAAGCCTAAGAAATACCCTCGCCAGGGTTCAGGAACACGATCCCTAGGACCCCAAGGCCAGAACGCCCAGGTTAAAGCGGAATACGGCTGGGCTCATCTGAAAAACGCATCTCTAATAGGCAAGGCGACCGCGCAATTCATCGAATGGCACCATGACGTGTTCGTGATAGGCCGGTCGTGAACAAAGCCGCCCATACCACGCTTCGATATTTGGCAGCGATGGCCGTTCTATTTCAAGGTTGAAATACCGGTAAAGCTGCACACCAGGCGGAATATCGCCCATCCCGAGTTGGTCACCTCCAACAAATGGTCTGTCAGCAAGGTGGCGGTCGAGAATCTGGAGTAGGTCAGCCGTGAGCTTAATGCTTTGTCGTATTGCGGGCCAATCACGCTGGGCTTCTGGCGTTCGATAGAAGTTCCAAAAGACGCCGTTAATGAACGTCGATTGCAAATTGGATTGGGTCCACTCCATCCAAACGTCGCCGGTGCTACGTTGAATCGGGTCCTCGGCCCACAGTTGTCCTTTGCCATATCGCGCACAAAGATATCGAACAATCGCGTGTGATTCCCAAACGATTGTTCCGCCATCATTAATCACTGGCACACGCTTCATCGGGTTCATTTTAACAAAAGCCGGATCGTTCAATCCGCCGAATGGTCCACCAGCATCAATGCGCTCATACGCAATGCCGAGCTCGCCTATGGTCCACATGACTTTTTGAACGTTGATCGAGTTATTGCGACCCCAGACCTTCAGCATGATCCCTCAGTCCTCAACCACCTCACCATATCACAAACTCCCAAAGGTGGGCATCAGCGACGAGCATGTTGGCAAACGGACGGGGTTTTCCGGTAGTGGGTCAGTTTGAAAAATTAGGCACCGGCGTCGCCACTTTTACGGCGAAACCCACTTATCCATTCTCGATGCGTAGAGGTTCGCCAAGTAGACGGTTTTTTCGTCCGGGCACGCAATGGCGTGGATGGAATCGAGAGTACCGGGCATACGACCGGGTCGGCCGAATACGCCCAGGATCTTGCCGTCCAGGCTCATCTTGTAGACATGCCCCACGCTGCCCACGAACATCACCGGATTAGGACCATTGGTCAGGCACAGCGACCAGGGCGCCGTCGGCAACCGCCATACATTCTTGCGATTGCCGTCGGTGTCGAAGGTCTGAATGCGGCTGTTGCCACGGTCGGCGACATAGACAATGTCGTTATTGTCCACCACGAGGCTGTGCGGGGTGTTGAAATCGCCCGGCGCGCCGCCGCGCTCGCCCCAGGACTTCACAAAATTGCCGTCCTTGTCGAACTTGGCCACCCGCGAATTACCGTAACCGTCGGAGACGAACATGCTGCCGTCCTTGGACCAGCCGATATCCGTTTCCTGATAGAAGGAGGCTTTGCCGATCGCGGCGCGCTCGATCACATGGGTGAGCCAGGTCCAAGGCTCCGGATTGGTACCCAGGGTGCCCACGGTGTGGCCGTCCGCGTTAAAGCGGTAAATGATGTCGTCAGCGGCATCCACGTACCAAAGATTGCCTTGCGGATCGAAACGAACCTGATGGGCGCCCAGGAACATAGTTGATCCCTCGCCCCAGGAGCGGACGAATTTTCCAGACTGGTCAAACTCCATCACCGGATGGTAACCGCGATTGAGCGTCACGATCTGGCCTTTGGGGCCGACCGCGACGCCGCTTAAACGGCCAACCAGATAGTTGGGCGGATATTTGAAGAAATCGTCCACCGGATGGAACGGCAGTTGGGGCAGAGCGGCGAGCGCAGCGCCTCCGCCACCGCCCTCATCCTGCGCGCCCACCGGCGCGGCAAAACATAATATGATCGCCGCGGCTATGGCCGCGGATTTCGGAACGTGCCTTTTCATGAATATCTCCCCGAGCTTGTTGATTATCGGAGCAGCTTAGGATGGAGGGCGCGGCGGCGCTAGGCCGAGCACTGGCCGCGGCGCTGGATGGTGTCGCGGATTTTCCGCACTGCCGCGTCGAAATCATAAGGCTTGGCGAAGGTATCCAAGCCGGTCAGCCCGGCGGCGGCGTTGACCTTGCCCACATCGCCGGCCGCCAGGATCACGGGAATGTCCGGGCACAAGCCGAGAGGGACTCAATTGGACTATTGTACTGCGGAAGGCTGATTCTTGACCACTTTTGTATCATCGCGACAATCAGTCGAACCGGGGTCTGAATGACGGTAATCGAAAAGGTCTCGGGGAGGAGGGCCCCACAACAGGGCCTGCCAATCTTGAGCCTTGCAGCGCTCGGGATCGTATTCGGGGATATCGGTACCAGCCCGCTTTATACTTTCAAAACCGTCCTGAGCCTGACCGCAAAGATGCCCGACGTAGGCACCATTTTGGGCGTGCTTTCGCTCGTGCTGTGGACGCTCTTTATTATTACCACTGTGAAATATGTCTCCTTTGCTATGCGCGTCGACAATGACGGCGAAGGTGGCATTTTGGCTCTTATGTCTTTGCTGGGCGTAAAAAAGCAGCAACGGCCTCTGATCGTGGCCGCTGGGCTCTTTGGTGCGGCACTAATCTACGGTGATGGAGCAATCACCCCGGCGATTTCCGTTCTCTCGGCGCTTGAGGGTTTGAACATGGCTACGCCTGCTTTTCAGCCATATGTCGTTCCACTTGCGGTGACGATCTTGCTCGCGCTGTTCGCAATCCAATCGCAGGGCACCGCGAGAATCGGGCAAGCCTTTGGTCCGGTAATGTTTGCATGGTTCGTCGCCATGGCTCTCATGGGAATCTCGGGAATTGTGCATCATCCTGCCGTACTCGTCGCTCTCAATCCGCAATACGGACTGGCATACCTTTTCTCCCATGGCGTTTCAGGCTTTCTGGTGCTCGGCGGCGTTTTTCTGTGTGTTACAGGGGCGGAGGCCCTCTACGCGGATATGGGTCATTTCGGCCGAGGACCAATCCAGCTCTCATGGTTCGCCATCGTATTTCCAAGTCTGATCTTGAACTATGCCGGACAAGCAGCTCTTGTTCTCGGCGGCGCGCCAACGGACGGCAATATTTTCTATCGTCTTTGCCCACAGCCGTTGCTGATGCCGTTAATTGGCCTTGCGACTGTGGCAACGATTATCGCCAGCCAATCCATAATCACCGGGGCATTCTCGATGACACGGCAGGCAATATTGCTGGGCTGGCTACCGAGATTGCAGATCAAACAGACGTCGTCGAAAGGCTACGGCCAGATTTATGTTGGATTTGTCAACTTGCTCCTCATGATCGTGACGATTGGGCTAACTATCGGTTTCGGAAAATCCGATAATTTGGCGGCCGCATATGGCATCGCCGTGTCGCTAACGATGCTCATGACTTCAGCCCTGCTTTTCATTGCGATGCGCGAGATTTGGGGTTGGAGCTTGATTGCCGCAGGGAGCGTCGCGGCATTTTTCCTTGTTATCGACAGTGCATTCTTTCTAGCCAATCTCACCAAAGTGGCGCAAGGGGGATATGTCCCGCTCCTTTTGGCAGCCGCCGTCTATGGTGTGATGTGGATATGGCATCGCGGGGCTGCAGCCGTATCGACACGCCTGCACGAATGCCTGATTCCGATTCCCGATTTTATCGCTAGAATTCGATCTGACAACATCCCACGTGTGCCTGGGACTGCTGTATTTTTGACACGTACAGTGCAGGACACGCCGCCCGTAATGGTTTGGCACGTAAAGCATAATCGTGCCTTGCATAAGCATTTGTTTGTTTTGCGGGTTCAGATCTTGCCAATTCCCTGGGTTGCATCAAAGGAGCGGATTAACCTCAAGGAGGTCGCGCCAAATTTCTGGCGTGCGGAAGCTCTCTACGGCTTCATGGAGCGCCCACAAATTCCGGAGCTCTTGCGTACCAGCAAATCACTAGGATGCACGGTAGATCTTGACGATGTGACCTATTACGTCGGCCACGAAACGATCGTCAGGCGCAAGGACAAAAGCGGGTTACCCGGCTGGCAAGAAACCCTCTTCGCTATAATGGAGCGCAACGAAGTCCACGTCAGCGACTTTCTCAGTCTGCCGAGCGATCAGGTCGTTGAGATTGGGCGGCAGATTTCGATCTAGTGTCTGCTTCTGGCGCAAAGCGGACGTTGGCTGAATGACCGCTTTTGACCCAAAGCGGACATTCGCCCAGAATCGCCATCCGACCCGACTGCTCCGCCAAAGCCGACGGTCGGGACGCCAATGGCCGCTCCTGACCCAAAGCAGTCATTGGCCGTGCCGACTATTGGTTCACAGAATTCCAAGCAACCAGAAACTTCTCGCCCAGAAATTGCGCCGCGCTTAGGCCACTAAATTTTGTGCCCTTACCGAAGCTAATTGTGCCTGAATCCCATATCGGTAGCCCGGAAATGACAGCGCCGGTTCTATTTATTGTAACGCTGGCCAGGACCGACACACTCACGGTCTTATTGCAATTTTCTGATACTGATATATTCAACGCAATTACGGCATCGGCCGTCCGATTTACTCCAACCAGACGTATCTTAGATGGTCCAAGGACACCCTTCAGTGCATCTCTGAGGTCTTTTCTGTTTGGGCCGCATCTGGCCGCGTCGGCTGGTAGGTCAATGATTGTGCGAAACAATTTGAGACCCGCCAAGCTTTCCGACGGATATGACTGCGCTCTTACCCCATCACTACAAGCAACGGACGCGCACAGGACTGCCGTGAATGCGAATTGCCTAAGCAAGCCAGTGCCCCACACGCCGTCTATTACGTTTACACCATAAACTTAGGTTCGCGCAACGGAGCGAATGAAGGTTTCGGAGGATCAATCAGGCGGTTGGCGCTGACGTCGAACACTCATCTTTACCAAGCATCGCGCGGTTGCCGGGAGCCGTTCGCTGACGGCGGTATGTTCGCGCGCGTTGTCAGTAGGAGCGGGCTGCCCTTGGCTGAATGACCGCTATTGACCCAAAGACATTTGCAGCCGTCCTACACGAGGTTATTTCGCGATCTGCCGCACTGGAGCTTGCGAACTTATTCAGCTTGATCTGCGCGCGACATGTATGCACGGTTATCAGATGAATTTTCCAGTATCCGACAATTCAATTCTGTTCGTCCATTCCATTGGCCCTTTTACCGAGGCGGAATTGAACGTCATCGAGCAGTATGGCGACAGTCTGCCGATGAAAAAGGCTCCGCTGGGCGGCGACGCGGAAGGCGGCGCCTATGACCACAAACGCATCACCCGCGTGGGTTCGATCGGCCATACGCCCGAGAATGCCTGGATATACGATCGCGTCGGAGAGGCCGCCGTCGCACTCAATCGATTCTACAAGTTTGATCTCAGCGGCTTTACCGAGCAAATCCAATATCTGGCTTATGACGGAGAAGAGCACAGTCACTTTAATTGGCACGTCGACCAGAACCCCTTTGCGGTGCCCCGGAAATTGTCGCTGACGCTTCAGCTTACGGACCCTTCGGAATATGAAGGTTGCGATTTGCAGTTTTTTGCCGGTCAGAATGTCGAATCCGCGCCGCGGGCGCGCGGTGTGCTGGTTGCTTTCCCGTCTTATGTCCTGCACCGGGTTTCACCCATCGTTTCCGGAACGCGCAAAGCAATCGTTGCCTGGGTTTCCGGACCGCAATTCAAGTAGCCGGATCCGGTCCGTGATGTTTTGAGGGAAGTGGACGCTGACGGGTTTGCCGGATTGGAAGCGGATCGCCGCAGCAATGGCTGAATGGCCGCTTCTGACCCAAAGCGGACATTCCCAACCACTCCAATATCTGCAATTTAGCCCCGGACTTGCCGTGCATTGTCTCGAAGCAGTAGGCTTTGGTCAGAGCCAACTATAGAGCGATCATCACTTTGTCGCGTATCGCTTTCCAGAAATATTGGTCGCGCCGGCAGACGGTACTCCAAGGGCCGAGGGGGCTCGGCGCGAGTCAGCCCTTGAGGCCACGTGCAATCATCTACTGATGTCCAGAGCCAGGAGCTGTGGTTCGACCGCGGAGTTGGCGGCTTTGGCCGCGGCGATGTCAGAAGCCATGCCGGCCTGGTCGCCCAGCTTTGCCTTGGTGTAGCCGCGCAGCAGCAAAGCCGAGGCTTGCCGGGGATTGATCGCCAGCACCGCGTCATAGGCGGACAAAGCATCCTGATATTTGCCTTGCTGGTACAAGACAAGGGCCCGGCTTTCCAGAGTGCTGGGGTCACCCGGCTTCAGCTTGATGGCCTGGTCGCAATCGGCCAGGGCCGCGTCCAGCTCGGTCTTTGTCGCGGCGCGCGCATAGCAGCGTTCATTCAATGCCAAAAAGTCGCGGGGATGCGCCGCGATATAGCGATTCAAGTCGGCAATGCGCTTGGGAACATATTGCCTGTAAATGTCCTTAATGGAGGCGGTTTGCGCCTGGTTCGGGACGGATGCTTCCGTGATGTAGATGTTGCCCTCCTTGGGCGCCACATAGATGTGCAACTTGCGCAAGATATCCATGCCGATAGTCACCCGCTTATGGCCCAAAGCAATGTCCGTTTCAGCGAAAATGGCAGCGCTCCTTTCCAGCAGCAAGCAGCGCCGTGAACGATTTTTGGGCTCGGGACATTTCGAATTAATCGATCTATCCGAATTGCTCGCAATCTTCGGCCTTATTGGGTGGTGAGGACCGTGTTGCATCGCGGTATGTTCCTTCGCGTACATTTCGATACGAAATTCACATGGACAATAAGCGTTCTGACAGCCTAACTAATGACCGTGAAGTGGATCTCCATTCACAGACATTTGCAGGTTCAGTTCTGACCTGACAGCATTTTTTCGTACAAATGTGAACCGCGAGGCGTTTTCGCCCGGAAAATTTCTGCTGCACGCACGCCAAAGCGAAATCAATCGGCAATCATTTTCTGATTGCAGACCAGCGGGCAGTTTTTTCAAAACAAATGCGATAAGATGTGAAGCTTCACACTACCGTCACACGCCTCTAAGGCGTATGTTGGGCCGGGCAGCGCTCGCAAAATGCTGTCTCTTAACAAACGTGACGGGGAGGACCATTACATGAATCTGCTTTCGGGCAAGCTGAAACTTGGGTGTTCGATAGTGGCCTTGACATCGGCCATAGGCATTACGGCTGCGACCGCGCAAGACGCTGGAAGCGGCGACATCGAGCAAGTGGTGGTCTCAGCCTCGCGAATTTCCATCGCCGGCTATACCGCGCCCACCCCGGTGACGGTGATGGCGCCCGCGGAACTTGAGCGCGAAGCCAATGTCAGCCTCGGCGATTCCATCCGGAATTTACCCTCTGTGGGCGCATCTTCGTCACCCAACAACGCGGGCGGCTCCCAGAGCTTCAGTGGCGGCGGCGCCGGTCTGGACACAGTCAATTTGCGCAATCTGGGACTGCTGCGCACGCTCACTTTGTTCGACGGTCAACGCGTTGTCATGTCTTCCTTCGGCGGTGGCGTCGATTTGAGCACGATACCGACGAGTCTCGTCCAGCGGGTTGACGTCGTGACCGGCGGTGCCTCAGCGGCCTGGGGTTCCGATGCGGTGGCCGGCGTCGTCAACCTGATTCTGAACAAGAATTTCACCGGCCTGAAGGCCAATGCGGAATATGGCAACGCCACCTCGGTCGCCCATGAATCCTACAAGATGGAAGTTTCCTACGGCACTGATTTGTTCGATGGCCGCGGCCATGTCATTGTGAGCGGCTCCTACAGCGACAGCCCCAACAACGTCTTTTTTGGACAGTTGCCGTGGTTCAACGCGACCTATCTGGTCAGCAACCCGGCTTATGTCGCGGGCAATTCCCAGCCCCAGTTGATCCATGCCAGCAATGTCGGCATGTCGCAGGAAACCATTGGCGGGCTCATCCTCAGCAATCCGGGCACCGGTGCGGCGGCCAATTCGCTGAAGGGAATCCAGTTCGTCGGGCCTGGCGCCACGCCCTCGCCCTTCAATTACGGCAACGTCACCGCCAACCAATCCAACGGCGGATCTGCCAACTTCGCCAACGGCATCGGCCCCAGCGAAGCTCTCGCCGATGCGTACTACACCGCCACCCTGTTCGGCTTCGCCAGATACAGACTGACCGATTCCATTGGCGCTTCGCTGCAACTGAATTTTGGCCAAAGCCGGACGTTCAACACCAGCGACGCGGGCGCGGCTTCGTTCACCACCAATACCATTCTGAGCGGAAACCCTTATATTCCGGCTTCGGTCCAGGCGACCATGACCACCAGCGGCATTACGTCCTTTACGCTTGGCACAACCCTCACCAACAACATCGATCTCACCAAATATTCCTTGAGCGCCTTTACCAATTCCGTCGGCCTGCCTTTGGGCAGGACGACACGCGATTTTGCCCGAGGCTCTTTCTCTCTCGATGGCAGTATCGGGGACGACTGGTCTTGGAACGCCTATTTTGAGAGCAGCCAGGTCCGTAGCGAAGAACTTGGATTGCACATACTTATTACCTCAAATCTGGCGAACGCACTTGACGCGGTGACAGTGACGACCGCCAATCGCGGCACGTCCGGCCTGCCGGTCAACAGCGTAACCTGCCGAACCACACTGACCAATCCGAACAATGGCTGTGTGCCGCTCAATCCTTTTGGTATCGGCAATGCGGCACCGGGGGCGATAAACTATATCAATGCGAGCCCGGGCGCCGGGAACGCCGACTATGCGCTCTATCTGCTGCAGGAGACAAATGCGGCAGCATCTGCGCAGGGCACGCTGCCTTGGGGCTTGCCGGCCGGCAAAATTGCCGTGGCCTTCGGCGCCGAGTATCGCCACGAAGGCGGCAACACTCTCGCCAATCCCGGTGGCCCGCTCAAGGCATTTTCGGTGGGCAATTACATCCCCTATGAAGGCGAATATTATGTGTATGAAGGCTTTACCCAGGTTGATGCGCCTATCCTGAAGGACGACGTGGTGCAGTCGCTCGACTTCAGCATGGCCGGCCGCATGACCAGCTATTCGACCAGCGGCCTGGTCGAGACCTGGAAGCTGGGCCTGACCAGCCAGGTCACCGACGATGTGCGTCTGCGCACCACCTGGTCGTTCGACATCCGGGCACCCGACATCCAGGAATTGTTTTCGCCTGGCGGGGTCGCCTCAGCGCAGGCGGTCGATCCCAAAACGGGCATATCAGTCCCGGTCCATACTCAGACGGTCGGCAATCCCAACCTCCAACCCGAATTGGCCACCACCGTTTCGGGTGGGGTGGTGCTCACGCCCAGTTTTATCGACGGCCTCAGCCTGTCGGCGGATTGGTACTCAATCAGCATAAAAGGTGCGGTCACCTCGGTCGGCGGGACCACTGCGCTGGCCGAGTGCAACGCGGGCCAGGCGGAATATTGCGCCTTTCAGCAGTACAACGGCACCGCCTACCCGGGTGCGTTGGGAACGCTCTTGTCGTCAGTCCTGAATGCGGCGGCCCAGACCACGTCGGGGCTTGATTTCCAGGGTGACTATCGAATGGATTTGTTCGGCGGCAATCTGGGCTGGCATCTGCTCGGGAACTATACGGACGAGCAGACGCAATTTTTGCCGCCCGCGATTGGTGTCAACTCCGATGCCGCTGGCAGCTTGGGCCCGAATGCGGTGACGGCGGGATTCCCGAAATTCCGGGCTACCCTGGCTGCCACCTATAGTGAAGGCAATTGGGAGGGCACGGTGCAGGGCCGCTTTATCGGTGCGGCGGTGCTCAACCATCTCTGGACTGACGCTACAGCCGCCGGCACCAACAATCCCTTCGTGGACAACAATGATGTGCCCTTTGTCGCGTATATGGATCTGCGGGGCTCCTACAAGTGGACCGACAATATCCAGTTCTATGGCGCTGTGGACAATGTCACCAACGTGCCGGCGCCTTCGGTTGCAGGCAGCGCCCCGGCAAGTTCCAATCCCTGGCAGGCATTCACCACCATCCCAAGTGTCTATGACGCAATGGGACGCTCGTATCGGCTGGGCATTCGCGTGACTTACTGAACCCAGCCGCCGGAACTCCTTGGACGGGATCGGGTCCTAGAACGCTGCTGGGCCTGCCCGACCGGCGCTGCGTTGCGAATGGCCCCTTCTGGCGCAAAGCGGACATTCAAAAATCTGAAGCCATGCGTTGCGTAAACAAGATTGGGGTTTTGTAAGCCAGGTGGCTGCCACATCTGCTTGATTGGCACCCTCAGGCCGTCTGGGAGAGGCGATTTCCGAAGTGGGACGACAAATTTCCAGGGTTTCTCTGGATCATCGTCCTGAGACCGGTTTGATTTTGACATCTGGAAGTTCGACCCCTTCCAGGACAGCCAGCCAGTCCGTGCTCTTCATGGCAAATGCAAAACTCGGAAATTTCTCGCGCGTTTCCGTGCAGTTAGGCCACACCAAAATCCAACAGAGCATAAAAGACGGCGATTTTGCCTCCAAAAAATGCCGTTTGGGCCGCCCAGTCTCAGGACCGCAATTTTGGATTTCCTAATTTTGCGAAGCGCTTAGCTTGAGACCGGTTTGAGTCGAGCAGAGACCGGTTTTTGATGCGTAATCAAACGGACACTCATGCAGTGGAGACCGGTTCGATCCCTAGGCAGAATGCTATGCCTCCCCATCAGGCTTTGTACTGATGGCAAAGTCGAGCAGGATTTGAGGATCGGCCTTCTTCCCCTTCAAACGACAGTATTGGGTGAAGTCCTCGAAATTGACTGGCGCCAAGACGACGTTCTTACCTTGCAAACGGGCCTCGACGAATGAATCCGGACGATATTATGAATGGCTTTGCGAACGCATTTCTTCTCAGCTACGCGGCCTTGTTTCCCATCGTAAATCCGGTCGGCAGCGCACCACTTTTTCTCGGTATGACTCAATTCAGCACGGACAAGGAACGCCATACGCTGGCTTGGCGTATCGCTATAAACAGCTTTTTTCTGTTATTGGGTTCGCTGCTGGTGGGATCGCATGTTCTTCAATTCTTTGGCATAAGTCTACCTGTCGTGCGGATCGGGGGCGGCCTCGTTGTCACAGCGTTCGGCTGGAAGCTGCTTAACTCAGACGCACGTCCCGATGGTGCCCATGCAGAGACGCGCCCAGTTTCGACAATACCCGACTCTTTTTATCCGCTGACCATGCCACTTACCGTTGGTCCCGGGTCGATATCAGTGGCGATCACGCTTGGAAGCCAGCGGCCGAAACTCGCCGACCTCGCTCATCTTGCGGTGGTGGAGGGCGCTGCGATCACCGGCATCCTGGCGATCGTGGCAACAGTTTATCTATGTTATCGCTTTGCGGAAGGCACGGTTGCAGCCCTCGGCACAACAGGCACGAACGTCGTTGTGCGTCTATCCGCGTTCATCATGCTTTGCATCGGGATACAATTCATTTGGAGTGGCTTAAGTGAACTTGCTGCGCTTCCCCACGGCTAAACTTTCAAATTAAGCATATTCGACGAAGAGGCCTGATTGCCCCGCGCCAGGATCGCCAAGAGCACGCCTCCCGTTTCAGTAAAGCAGCTGCTGCCTTGGCTTGTCGCCGTCGCCTTTTTCATGGAATCGCTCGATACGACAATCCTGAATACCGCCGTACCGGTTATATCAAAGGCGCTGGCAGTGACGCCGCTAAGCATGAAATCCGTACTGGCAAGCTATACGCTGAGCCTCGCTGTATTTATCCCGATAAGCGGCTGGGTTGCGGACCGTTATGGAACGCGGCGCGTGTTCGCTTCTGCAATTGGTCTTTTTACGCTCGGCTCGGTGTTGTGTGGAATATCGAGCAACATCCACCTTCTGGTCCTCTGCCGAATTATCCAAGGTTGCGGGGGTGCGATGATGGTGCCTGTCGGACGACTGACGTTGGTACGCACATTCGCCAAATCCGAGTTGATTCGAGCAATGAGTTTTGTTGCAATTCCAAGCTTGGTCGGGCCGATGCTCGGTCCGATTGCTGGTGGGCTTATTGTGGCCTACCTCCACTGGCGCGTAATTTTCTTCGTGAACCTGCCAATCGGCATTGCCGGTCTAATTCTTGTCTATCTGCATCTGCCGGATTACCGCGAGCAAAACACCAAGCCGCTCGATGTTATTGGTCTCATCCTCTTCGGCTCTGGTGTGGCGCTTCTCTCCTATGTTTTGGAGATATTTGGAGAGCACACTCTTGGAACGAGCGAGGTGCTCGGACTGCTTGGGATCTCTTTCGTGCTGCTGTTTGGTTATGGGCTGCACGCGATCCACACCACTTTTCCCCTGCTGGATATGGCGCTCATTAAGATCCGAACATTCGCTGCTGCGGTAAGCGGCAGCTTTTTTACCCGGCTCGGTATCGGCGGGGTGCCATTCTTGCTGCCTCTTCTTTATCAGGTCGGGCTTGGCTTCACGCCAGTACAATCGGGCCTCCTGATAATGCCCCAGGCTTTTGCCGCCATAAGCACGAAAGTCCTTTTGCCAAAAATTCTTGGTCGAGTTGGCTACCGAACAGTACTGATCTCTAACACTGTCGTCTTGGGCTTTTTGCTGATGCTGTTCGCCACAATCGGCCCCGGAACGCCATTATGGCTGATCGTCGTGCAGGCTCTTTGCTACGGCGCGCTTACCTCGCTGCAATATACAAGCATGAACACGCTGGTTTACGCGGATGTGCCCGCGTCAAAGGCAAGCAATGCGAGCTCCATGGCCAGCACGATGCAACAGCTGTCGGTCAGTTTTGGCGTCGCGGCAGCTGGATTGACGACGGTATTCTTCGTACCCGATAGCGCCCACAGCAATCCCGCTCAGATGCTTTATGGCCTGCACTTGGCGTTCCTTGCACTTGGCGGATTTACTGTCCTGTCGGCCTCGGTTTTCAGCAGGCTGAAGGGTGGTGATGGGGCTAACGAGACACATCCCAAAACGTCCATGTTAGCGGAGTCTCCAGTGTTGGTCGCTGCAGGCCCCGACGCTGTTCCCGCAGATCAGCATTAAGTTGCGGCTGCCACGGCGGCGGGTGTTTCTGATAGGCTATGCGACGGAAATGAGTCGAACGGATTTCGCGGCGAAAGAACTGAAATGCAGGGTACCTTAGACGCTCCACCCGTTATCATTCGCACGTCCCGCACGGCGAATTTGATTGGATTCATTATCTGCGCGGCCATGGCCTATTTCAGAGTATACTTATTTTGGCTTGGCCTCATTTATTTTGGCTGGCAATTAATTGATCCAAACACACTTAAACTCGGGCCAAATGGGTTTAGTTGGAGAACCAGCTTCGGGCACCGTCACTGGGCTTGGAAAGAAGTGACGAACTTCCGTCCCATGCCATGGGGACAATTGGGCTGGGACGTTGACGGTAAGAGTCACAGTTCATTTGGCTTTGGCTGGGAAATGAGTGCTCGTAGGCTAGCGGAGCTGTTGAATGGCGCTCGGTCTCGCTGGCTTAATCAGCTGTCAAATTAGGGGATCGCCTACGCTTTAAAATTGTCGAGGACGGGATTAATCTGGCGATCAGGTGGCTGGACTTAACGAGCCACCGAGGAAACACCGGATGACTCTCGGGTGGATCGCCTTCGGGACTATTCTGTGTCTATTTAGCATAATCGCGCTGCTACCGCCTTTTGACGGGAAGTGGGAATAGATTATCGCTTGATGGAAGACGCGGAATTGACCCCCGGCAGCTCTCATGGGCGCGGGGAAATGCTAAATTAAACCTATCGCCAACTCGTTCCAAGGCCAGAAGCGCCTCGCCAACGTGATCGGCCCTACTAAGCCGACGGGTCAGGACGGTGTGACGCGAAGAGTTTCGTGGACGGTGCGCAGATTGTAATGGGCGACGTATAAGACAAGCTGTAGCGGCGCCGGCACATGGTAGTGAGCTATTTTGATTCTTGCTATCTGCTTCTGGGCTCAAACTCCTCAAGCAGATCCCAATTGTTCGCGCTAGCATTCCAGTGGAAAATCGCGGCGTGCTGGAAGCGGCCCTGCCGAAAAACCCTATGTATGCGCTCCTTTAGCTCCATCAGAATGTCGGAATATTCTACATCGTCCGGGTCATTCTCAATATTAGCTGCATCAAGCCAGAAGGCGACCTGATACATGCCGTCATTGCGGTTTATGGTCACGGGCTCTCCGGAGACGCTTTGAAGAGTTATCTTCGCAATTCATGTTACCAAAATAGCTCCCAACCGAAAAACTCGCTAGAATACGGGTCAAGAGCCCTCCGCGATGCTCAATCCGAGAATCAACCCAGTCATATTGCTGTCGCCGGTCCAGGGGGGCTATGTAGCCTACGATCCGGCGCATGATCGTTTGCACCACCTCAATCCGGTCGCCGCGCTACTTGCGGAATTGTGCGACGGCACCCGAAGCATTGAGGAGATTCGCGATCTGGTTGGCCCACTCATGCCCGAGGGGAAAGTCTGTGAAATTGACCGCTGGATCGACGACGGAATTAGGGTGGGCCTCCTCCTATTGGATAGTGGTGACTCCGCTGGTGACCGGGAACTCCCGGCAACAGATCGCTCCGAGCTAAGATTGCGAAGTGCATTGTTTTCCGCCAAGTATCTCAAGGAAACGGGCAAAATTCAGTCCGCCTACCTAAGCTGGAAAAGAGCCGTTGAGCTCAATCCAGACGATTGGGATGCTTGGTACGATCTCGGCAGGATCGCCCAATGTCTTGGTCACCGCGGTGAGGCGCGGGTGGCGTATCAAAAATATTTTAACGCCTACCCCGAAGACGGGGAAATCGAACATCTGCTGATCGCACTGCGTGACGGTATGCCGCCGCCACGTGCTTCCGATCGGGCAATTCAGCACATCTATAAAAGCTTTGCCGCGAACTATGATGCTCGAATGCGCGAGGACTTGAAGTATGTTGGGCCGGAACGAATGCAGGATGCCATCACAGCCGTCATCGGAGATCGGGCCGACATCACCGTTCTCGATCTCGGCTGCGGCTCGGGACTTGCGGGCGTGAGCGTGCGAGAGAGAGCGGCGGAGTTGGTGGGAATTGATCTCTCGCCGGAGATGATCGAGCTGGCCCGGGCGCGCGGTATTTATGACAGGCTTGAGATCGCCGAGATCACCGAGTGGCTTGACCAAGACCAATCGCTTTTCGATCTCATTATTAGTTGCGACTGCTTGATCTATTTCGGCGATCTAAGTCAGATCGCGCGTTCGGCTGCGAGGCGTCTGAAACAAGGCGGATTCCTCGCGATGTCTATGGAGCGCGGCGATCACTATCCCTTTCATCTGACGGACACGGGCCGCTACACACATCATCCCGACCATATCCGCGAGGCGGCGGCTAAATCTGGGCTCACCGTCGCGCGGTTGGACGAAAGCTTCCTGCGCATGGATTACGGTGAAGAAGTGCTGGGCCTGTATGCAGTCTTGGGTAAGGAGGTGGCCTAGGCATGCTCTGGGAGCGATTTCACCGTGGTGCCCTATTTTTCCCTGTTATTTTTTGCGATTTCCCTGTTATTGCAAATTGCTTTCCCTGTTATTGGGCATTGGGAAAAAGCATCAAAAATCGCCGAAAGGCCCGTAAATGCTGCGCTTCTGAATGCAGAGGCAGTCCAAGAAAGCCATTTTTCCGCTTTTTCCCTGTATTTTTCCCTGTTATGGCGAAAAATGACCCTAAGACCGGTTCGCGCACCACTGCGTGCACAGCCAGCTAGCTTTCGTTAGCGAACGAAGTGAGCTTACGAAAGCGTTCAGCACTTTCGCAGGTCCGCTGGACCTGCTCACCCGCTCCGCGGGCCGTGCCTCACCCCTTCCGCCCCAGCCAGCCAGTCCATGCTCCGCATGGAATATGCAAACGTTGGAAATTTCTGCCGCGCCTTCGGGCAGTTAACCGATGCAGTTTTCAGTCGGAGCATAAAAAGCGGTAAAATAGCCCGCGGAAATAGCCATGCAAGGTCCCGCTGCGCGGCATCGAAACATGCTGAAGCCTCACTGCAAAGGCAGCAGGATTGGCGCGACCTGCCCGAGCAGGCGCTGACCGAGATCGGGCTGCCGGTTCGGTGCGACCTTCAGGATATAGCGGCCGGCGCCTGCGACGCAGGCCCCCCCCGCTCCAGTCGGCGCAGACAAGCCCGCCTTTGGCCGCCCGTTCCGCCAGGCTGGCCCCATCCAGCGTCCACATTATATCGGTCAGCATTTCGTACGAAAAAATGAAATAGGCGTGCCCCGACAGGTCGCTGGGCGCCAAGCTGGCATCGATCACCTCGATCCGGGGGCTGCGATATTGCATGTCGGCCAGCGGCGTTTGCCCGGCGCGGTCGATCCCGCCATGTGCGCTCCGCGACGCCATCAGCGCCAGGTCGTTATCCGAGGCATAGATGGTGATGCGCCGGGTGCACGGGGCATCGCGCTTCAGCATCTGGCCGAAATCGTCATCGTCCGGTTCGGCGCTGACATCCGCAGCCACCAGGATCATCTCGCCCACCACCGGTTCGGGTTTGGAACAGACAGCGCCGACCGCAGCCATGGCGATGCGCGCGCCTAAGCTATGCGCCAATATTTCGGTTTCCAGTCCCGCCGCCTGCAACGTCTGCAGCAGGCCAATCAGGACCGGCTCGGAATAGCCGCTGCGCTCTATATCGGCGGTGTAGCGGTCGAAGCGGCCTTCGCTGGACCAGTCGAATGCCAGCACGGCGCACGGCCATTGCGCATCCATTGCCACCTGCGCGCCATGCAGCAGGGCGATGCGGAAGGTGAGGTTGAAGCCCTGGGCGATCAACAGCACTTTGTTGCAACCGCGCGCCCGGGCCGCCGCCGCGACCTGGCCTGCAAAAGCCGCCATCGCCGTCGGTCCGTCACAGGCAATCGGCTCAAGCGAGGGATCGGGCGCCACTGGGCTGACGGCGTTGGCGATAGGCACCAGCGTGCGGCCGCAACGCGCCATGCCGCCCCAGGACTCGCCAAAGCCGGTGCCGCGGGGGGCGCGGTCGGTGGCGAAGTAGACAAGCTGCGGCGGCAACGCCTGCCCGGGCCCCCAGACTGAGCGAATCTCGTCATGCCGCAGCGCCGCCGACAGCGTGCAGCCCGACAGCAGCATCGCTGCCGCCGCCAGTATGCCCGCTCGCAAGAGTGAGGCCGCCCTTTGGCGCATTGTGACCCGATCCAAGCTCGGCTGAGCGTACGACGGCAACGCCGGACCGCCAACAAGAGCAAGTCTGACTGCGACCTTTTCGTGACTGGCGGCAGCGCAAGGCCTGGAGCCCACCAAAGCAGCGGATTGGCCAAAATAGATAGAATGCGCAGGCGAGCCGCGCCAGCCGGCTGGCAGCGCGACCAGCAAGCGATCGGCGGCGACACCTATGAAGGCATGGCGGCCTGATCGACTTTTTTGCTGCTCGGCGACCAGGAGGCGCTTGTGCTAGGCAATCCGCCGCAAAAATCCTCGCGCCGGAGCCATGCCTCCCATAAGCTTCCGGCGCTGGAGGCATCGTGTCCCCTCTCTTCGTCCTGTTCGGGCCGCCGCATCTGACGGCCATCGCCCTGACGCTGACGGTGCCGTTGGCGCTGGTGCTACTGGCGCGGCATGAGCATCTGGGCCGCCATGCCGATCGCCTGGCGCGGATCGGGCTGGCGGGCTTTCTGGCGGCGGGCTGGATCTGCTGGTATGGCCAGACCGTATGGCGGCACGAACTGCGCCTGGGCAACGGCCTGCCGATGAATCTGTGCGACTGGGCCGAGATCGCGCTGATCGTAGCGCTTCTGACCCGCGGCCAGTTCGCCTATGAACTGGGCTATTTCTGGGGACTTGGCGCCACGCTGCAGGGTGTGCTGACGCCGCCTCTCTATTACGATTTTCCCGATCTGCAATTCATCTTTTTCTTTATCCAG
>Ga0206798_1006_pt1 | contig 56349 bp, 55 predicted proteins | sample Alteio_BWOrgCont_66_FD_152893 | JGI IMG/M metagenome (GOLD analysis project Ga0206798, IMG submission 152893) | Enriched cells from forest soil in Barre Woods Harvard Forest LTER site, Petersham, Massachusetts, United States -... | ecosystem: Environmental > Terrestrial > Soil > Temperate forest >...
GTACATCGATTTCACAAAATTCAAGGATTTAAACTAAGATTTTTTATGTTAGCACATCGATTTTACAAAATTCACAGATGTGAACTAAGAATTTTGACTGTTTATGTTAGTACATCGATTTTACAAAATTCACAGATGTAAACTAAGAATTTTGATTTTTTATATTAGTGCATCGATTTCGTAAAATTCGCAGATGTAAACTAAAAATATTGAAAGTTTTATTACTTTTTAATAAAAATTTCGATATAAATATTTGTTATTATTCTTAATATATACGTTTAATGGAAAATTGGCTAGATAAATACAAACCAAACAAATTGTCCGAAGTTCTTGGTGATCGAACGCAGATTCAAAAAATAAATTCGTTTATCAAACAATTTACAAAAAAAAAAATAAATATCGATTCTATTCCGAATCCCAATATGATTATTAGTGGATCTAATGGTATCGGGAAAACCCTTATCACGGATTTGGTATTGCAAGAAAATGGATTTGAAAAAGTTGTGGCCGACTTGTCGAATATTTCTGTCGCTAGACGTGGTCGAACTCGCAAGACGGATAAAGAATTAACTGGACAGAATCGTAGTGTCAACACTTACTACATGGTGTTGAGTAATAATAAAAAATTATTATCAACAGGAGAATTTTCAAAGAAAAAGATCGCTCTGGTTTTTGATGATGTCTCAAATATATCAAATCCAAAAGAAAAGGAAGCTATTAAGGCTATGATTAAGACCAACAATAAGTACAAGGAATTTCCAATCATAATTATCGCCAATACCAAACACAATAAAACAGTCAATGACATCAGAAAACTTGTTACCTATGTTGTTCGAAAAACTGATGCTGATGGCAAAAAAGACAACTATAAAGTCATCAACGAAGTTAGTCTACGTTCTCCCGATTATTGTGAGTTAGAGAGATTCATCAAAAAAATATGTACCAACGAAAAATTCACTTTGGTCAAAAAAAAGACAGATGAAGATGATATTTGTTTGACGATGGTTGAACATGCCCAGCATGATGTCAGACGTTTAATTAATGTTTTAGAGGAACTCAAAATGATTTACGAAAATAAAGTCACTTATGAAGATTTTATAAAATATTGTGAAACATCCAAAAAGAAAGATTTAGATCCGGGAATCTATGAAGCCACCAAAATGTTGTTAAACGATTACACTAATATTGATAGTGCCCTAACATTGTACGGTGAAGAACGAGCAACCATTCCTTTAATGGTTCATGAAAATTATCCCCTAAATATTCGTACACAATACCCCAAAATGTCAATTGAGAATCAGCTCAAAATACTATACAACATTAGTGCATCAATTTCGGAATCAGACAAGGTTGATGGTCTGATATATTCAAGCCAATGTTGGAATCTTCAACCAGTACACGGTTTTTATTCATGTGTATTGCCATCATTTTATATCAATCAGATGCCGAATAAAAGATGCATCAAAGAAAATTATAAATACACCCAAGACTACAACAAGACATCGATCAAAAAAATCAACAATAAAGTCATCAAAAAAGCCCAAGAAAATCAATTTCTCAAAAAAATGTCGATCCATGATTTTCTTTACATGGCATCTATTCTAAAAGTTTTGATCGAACGCAAAGAGTTCGAAAAAGTAGCCGAATTAATGTCTCCATACAATCTAAAACTCAAGGAGATCGAATCGATTATCAAAATCGACAAAATCAAAAAACCAAAAACAACCCTAACCGGCAAACAAAAAGCCCTACTAAAAGAATTGTTGGGCGTCACTGAATAAAAATTGCAACAAAAAATATCTTATACGATGCTATTACTTATAATTAATAATTAATGAAATCGTGGAAGCCTCTAAATCGAAAACGCGCGGATAGCGATGATAATGATACGTTCAGTATAAAGAGAGATATTAAGCTCATAGAAGATTCATTATTCGAAGCAATCGAAAAAGCAGATCTGAATCAAATTTCGGAGCTTTTTCCCACATATGTAAAAGAATCTTATGATGACGGGTTGCGGGATCCATTCCGCATTGCAATTACGAAAGATCAAATCGATTCATTAATTTGCATTTTAAATATTTGCCGTAACTTAAAAATATATGACCAATTCAAACTATCTTTTGTTATTACCAACTGTATCAAATTTGAAAAATATGAAATGTTACATACAATCGTTGATAAATTTGGTGACGATGCTAAAAAAGAATTGATGAATACAGTAAATGACTTTGTTGAAGAAAATGATTATAATTGGGCCAATAACACCAAAGTCGATTTTGATAACACATTTGATCCGATTGAAAATTATGATATCACTGATATTTTAGTATTGGCTATTAAACAAAACAGTTATTCTTTTGTGGAGAAACATTTGACCAGCGATAATGTCAATCTCAAAAATGGCGAATTGATTCAAACTGCAGTAATGTCTCAAAATATTCAAATTGTTCGATTATTGATAAGTTTCGGAGCCAAAGTTAGCAGTGACTTGTTGGAATTAGCGATCAAATTTGAGAATACCAAATTGGTCGAAATAATTTTGGACCATGATCCAGATACTATTAACTTATTCACACCAATGATCGATAATGATCCGAAGCGATTAATTGTTAATCTGTTGGTAGAACGGGGTGCCGATCCGACCGAAATCGCTGTCCAATTTTATAATGGTGATGACTTTCATAAATTTTTGAGAAAAAAAAATTGAAAGCAGTAAATGTTTTTAATATAAATATCACTATAAATATTAAAAACCAGTACAAAAATGGATAATGAAGAAGTCAGTGAACTCGCCAAATCGGTCAAACTAGCAATTGAACGTGTTGATTTGGATCGAATTTCAGAATTGGTTCCATTGTATCAGAAATATTGTAATAAGGGCCAAATATCTAATCCATTATGTATCGCCATCGAAGCCGACCAAGTTGATTCACTGATACATATTATGGAAATATCTTTTACCAAAAATATCAACCATTTAGTTGCATCGCCGAGCTTGGGCCTGAGTTTTGCTATTATCAAGTGTATCGAATTAAAAAGGTATGAAATATTACATGCAATTGTTGACAAATACAAAGACAAAGCCAAAACAATTCTTATGGAAGAAGCCAAACGCCATCTTAAATTAGTTGATTTCAATGAATTATTTGATCCAATCGAAAATTATGACCTGACCGATGTACTAACATTAGCTATTAAAAATGACGATATTCAATTTATTGATAAATATGTAACCAATGACATTATTAATTCAAAAAATAACATTCTGATCAAAACAGCAATCGAACTCAATAATATTTCAATTGCCAAACTCTTAATTAGTTTTGGTGCGACAATCGATAGTAATTTGTTAGAAATTGCAATCAATACTGAAAATGTCGAAATGACCGAACTCATTTTGGACCATAATCCAGAGTCCATTCTTATTTTACAGAGACAAAACGAGCCGCAAGATAAAATTATCAATTTGTTAATATCAAGAGGAGCCGATCCCAATAAGTTGGCTGTCCATTTTTATAATCGACACCAATTTACCAAATCACTAAATACTATGTTTATGCTACCATTTAGTGGATGTGGACTAAAATATTCTAATTAGAATTACGATATCACAAATATTTTATGTAATTCGAAAAATGTAATAGTTGATACTATAATAAAAATATAATAATAAATTTTGTAAAGTGGCCATAAGTATGTTTTTTCCTATGATTTAATGCTAAATTTATATTTCTATCATTTTAATATGCTATCTGTAATATATTTTTACGGCTCCCTCAAAATATATGTGTTTGTAAACAAACACATATATTTTTCGGTAGCTTTTCTTATCCTTCGGATAAGAAAACTCCTACTGGTTTCCTGCGGAAACTATAGGAGCGCACTTAGAAAATCATGCATTCGCATAATTTTCTGAGGTGCGGTAATCATTTTACTATAATGGCTTTATTGGGAGATCCATTCCACACAACATGTTTTTCTAAGTGTTTTTTAAAAATATTTAAAACCGATTCAGAGTGTTTTTTGTCTAAATTATGTTGCAAACTGATTAACATATCTGGAGTATGATATAATTTGTTGTTGGCATCAAGTCGGACTACCATAATCACCAAGTTACCAGACACATCATCATATTCTTTGAGTTCGCGTTGAGCATAATCCCAAACAAAATCTATCGCATAATATCCATCAATATTTGGTGGGAAAGGAACAATAACAAAATTAATATCTGCTTTAGTCAAATCTGGTCCTACTTTGTTAACTATTTTTATTATAATATTAGATTGTGATTTTGACAGATCGGATAACCAACTGTTCCACTTTAAATATTTAGTATCAGCAGGATTTATTTCATATGCTTTCTCTAAATTTTTCCAAAATTTTTGTATTCGAAGAATTTTTTGGGCAGATTTTTTGGCTGTCGGTTTTATGTTTAGGCTGCTCTTTTGTTTAACTAATTTTCGTTGTTTCTTTGGTGACTTACCAGATATGAATGACGTTTTGGCAGTTTTTGATCCAGAAAACTTGACCCATCGTTTAAATCCATTAGTTGTTTGTTTGACAATCCATACATTGCCATCACGTCCTCTCTTTTTACTATTGAGTTTCATGGCATGGGCACAAAACCCTAATCCTTTGGGACTAGGTTCATTTCCGGTGTACAATCTTTTTGGATCATTTTTGCATGGAGGCATTAGAAATAGTTAATTATATTTTCATACGAAAAAATAATTAATTGAGATCAAACAATTAATTCTCGTTGGAATCACTATCAGATTTTTTTAGCTGACCGAACCAGCCATTTATTTCGTCGTCGATTGATGAATCTGAATCGTAACTATTATTAGCTTGGCCAATATGATTTGATGATTCTAGTTTGTTTTTGAAAACTCGTAGCATCGGATCTAAATCAATGTATCTGATCGATTGGTACTGATATTTTTTTGAATTTTCTTTTTGGTGTAAATACTTATAGTAAGGTATGAGCCCTCTAAATGTCAAATGGTGGCCATTAATACATCCCTCATAAACTCGACAAACTGAACAATCTTTGCCAACTTTTTGCCTGACATCACAATCAACTTCAATATTAATAATTTTATTTAAACACTCTCCGGATAATAAATCATTCTTACATATTTTCAAAGATGGTTTAAAAACACCATGTCGACAATTAAATCCACCGGTACATTTACTATTAACACATAAATCACACAAATGTGTTGCAAATAGTAGCCCCTTATATATTTCATCAGTTTTCGGATTGATTATCGAAAAAAAATCCATTAATTTTTCATCCAAAACCACCTTATAAATAAATAATTTATCCAAATCAATTACTTGTTCCATCACCGAATGCGCATATGTACATTTATGACCATAGTTGCATCTCTCCTTATTGATTGTAGAATAACAGAGTAATCTTTTTTCGTTACAAAATGTTGGATGATATGGCACAGTAAAAAAATGTGTATGATATTTTCCGCTCGACCTATCAATAATTTCAAGTCCAATTTCATCATTAGAATCGTATCCATCATCATTTGATTCGTATTCATTATGATTATCATTATCATTATCATTATCATTATCATTATCAGTATCATCTGTCGTCGCCAAAACGTCAAATGTATTATTCATTGAATAACTATAGTCAGTGGTTATAAATATTTATTAATGTTTATATCGCATTTATTTATAATAATAGTTAATATGAATTCAGAGACCAATATATATATGGAAAAATGTAACTGCATATCGATGCCACACTATCCATTTTTTATTTCAAAATTAAAATCAATACAAGATATTATTGGCGCGCATCGTTTAGAATACGACCAATCCGATGTTCGGTCTGAATGTTCGAAATGTTCAAAATGTTTAAAATGCAAATATTATAAATTATCCAACATCGTATGGCCCAGTACGATTCAACATCAAATCAAAGACCATTTATCTTATCCATCCGAATATTTTATTTCGGTCATAATAAATACACAAATCATTAATGATCGTATTATTAATTATCCAATTGAACTCGGCTCGAATCTTATCAGAAGATTTGGCTATATTTCTTTAGAATTTAACAAATTACTCATATTAGATGCACTTATGAAACAAGGGAGTGATCCCCGCTATATTGTACCCGAAGGAAGATATCAAAGTTCAGATTCGGGGCGTTTTATCTACTCCGAACATGCCGGAGTGATTTCAATGACTAACAAATTTGTTGATAATATCATTGTTTCAACCGAAACGAATCGTCTCGATGTTGATGATGCAGATATTTATTTGCCAGTTAATACTGATTTATTGGCTCAACACGAATTTTTATTCCATACCCATCCGAATACATCTAAATATGCCGGACGTTTGCCAGATGGTATTATTTATGAATTTCCCAGTTCGAGCGATGTTTTAAATTTTGTCAAATTTCATAATGAAGGTATCGCACAAGCATCAATCATTATTGCACCAGAAGGAATGTATGTGATTAGACAGATTTATTATCAAGATAAATTTGATATTAAAATGAGTATGTTTATTTATTTGAGAAAGTTAATTTTAAAATTAGAAAAAAAGGCTATTGATAAATTAAAACCTGATTTGAATTTGTTAAGTGATCCTGATGTATTTCACCAAAGAGTATCCAAAAATTATAAGTATATTGACCAAATGAATAAATTTCTCAAACCATTGAATATTTTGATAGAATATTATCCTAGAGAAAAAAAGAACGGAGAATGGTGTTTGAGATCAATTAGTTTACAGTATATCGATTTGGAATCAAAATGATTTTTGTCATTAGAAGATCATTGTTGAGTTTAATTAAATTTCTAATTTGATATATATAATGTCGGAGAAATCGTGTTTAAATATCATAATTGTTATTGCGATTGCATTATTTTTGTTGTGGTGGTTATCAAAGCCACGACAGATCCGAATTGAACCATTTATCACTGATCCATCGCCCGAACTCAACAGATATTATGAAGGAGGTACGGCTGGCATAAAAGATTTATTAATTGACCGAATGAAATGTGATCCCAGTTGTTGTGGAGACATGCGGGCCGATTTTTACGGAGAAATGAATCCGCTAGAACTCCAACAGGCACTGGCGTCTAGTATGACAGGAGATGGCGGTCCATACGTTAGAACTAACTATCAGTGTGCAAATGGTGTTGGAGGTACTGGTTGTCCATGCATTACTCCAAAGGCCTATCTGAATTTGGCTAATCGCGGTCTTCCCGAACCGACTTATCCAGGAGAAATCAATCCAACTTTTTGGGTCGGTGCGGATGTCGCGCAAAAGGAATTAGAATACCCGCCAGTACCTGCCCGTATTCGTTCCCAAGATGGAAAATCAATTTTTGTACCTAGTCCCAAGATAAACGATTTACAATTACAGAGAGCACCTGAACCGGTCACAAATGTACAAAGAGCCCCAGCCAGATTACAATAAATCAAATAATAACGATCAATATATTATTATTCGATTAATTATCTATTCAATATATAATGGCGTCTCCATACATATTTTGTGCGAATGATAATAATTTTTGTAAATTGCCTAATGAAACTGATGTATTCAATATAGCATATGGCAACGGCCAACAATTTCATTTCAGAAATATTTCGGGACAACCGACAATAAAGTGTGATGGCAATTTGTTTGGTTTGCCGGGTAATGTGAAACCGAATCCCATAAAAAATCGATGTTACTATCGAATTGTACCAAAATTCAGTGTCGATCAAAATGAAATTCCGGCTGGATATGATAAGTGTGCTGATGAAAAATCTACTTGTATTGCGAACTATCCATCAGATTTGTTGTATGGAGCCAATGGACAATTCACGTCGGGATTTGCATTTGCTAACCAACCAATCAAGTGTAGTGATCGAACATTCGGAAGCCAAAATTTAAATGTACCCAAAGCATGTTATATCAAAAAAAGTAGCATAACTGGCATTGATACAATTCACGAACTAGATCAACTCGTTCAGCCACCAAAAAATAGATCAAATATCGAACCAACTGCGGCCCGTATTGTTCCAACGAGAAAATCCCAACTACCTGCCACAAAAAATATACCCCCAGCATTTGAACTGGGCCAGCCGGTCGGACCTCTTCCGGTCAATCCTACTAGTGAGTTTATTGCTAGACTCGATGATGGAACTAGGGCAAAATTTTCCGGTTGGAATAATATTAATTTACCTGGTTTTGATATGAAAGGTTCTCCGTTCTTTGCTTTAAATGAAACACGGTGCGCTAACGTTTGTGTCAAACAAGGATGCAATGCCTACTCGTTCGACGAAGAATTTCAATCATGTCGTATCAAAAGGTTTCCCGATACATATCGCATTAATTCAAGATTTCTAGTCGAAAAGCTTGACTCGAGATTTTAAAGAATTAGATGTATTTTATTTTTTGATAAAGGCAAAACTTGCCGTTATCAAATCGATTCAAATTTTTTATGTAAGCCATGAAAAATTAGAGGCATTTTATTTTTTGATAAAGGCAAAACTTGCCGTTATCAAATCGATTCAAATTTTTTATGTAAGCCATGATAAAGTCCATAAGTCGCCAAAACTGGAACAGAAACAAACCATGTTAACGCAACACCCACTCCGGCAGTTGCACCCAAAATAGTAAAGTAACTGCATGCCGAAATAGGATATGTCAAAATAGAATACTTGGATGTTTTATGGCACCCTGTATGCATTCCGACATTTCCTCCAATTAGTACAGATGGTATGAAAGTAGCAGCCATGCCAATAGTATATATTGCCGCATGAACATCACGACAATTCATCGCACAACTAATCAATGCTTTTTTGGTGAATCTTCGGGTAATGCGTTGAGTGAACATTGGTTAATGGGTAGATTATATTGTTTGGATCGTTATGTGCTTATTTAAGTAGTTTTTTTTTCAATATTTTTACATTTCATTGATTAATTATAATTAGTTAATGAAATTTCAATTTTGCATGTAAGCAGCAATATAGTTATTTTCAAAATATGTATCAATTCCAATTAACCATATTGATTTTTTGTGCCATCAATCTGTTCGTTTTCGAAGAAATTCCGCCAGCAGATTGAACTTCCATTGTATAATTAGTATTAGAATTATTAGAACTCAATTTAGGCACAGATGGAGGCGGAAACAAAAAGAAATGCCATATGACCCAAATAATTAATGAAATCGCTAGTGGATACTTCCAACTAAATTTTTTAACAATTTTTCCATTTTGCAATTCAGTTGTATATCCAAATTGTAAAAAATAACACAAAATGGATAAAATAACAAAACTCAGTATCAACATAACATACGAATTTTGAAATATGGATGTATACATTTTAGATGTGGACATTTTATATTAACATATATATTCGATCGATAAAATATTTTTACTTTAAGAGGATCAATGATCAATGATCAATGATCAATGAAGGATTATTTTTTATTTCGAATGCTTTTTCCCACGTCTTCCCCCGGCTTGGGATCCATAGTCTTCAATTAGATGAACTTTCGATGGGTCAGGTCTTTCGGATTCTGAATTTATTTTGGGGGCAGATTTGCCAGGCATTGCTCTGTTCGACATACTAGTTTGGGTACATGTTTTATTTGTAGCACTAGACGCTACTGTTGGTTCTTCTTCAAAGTTAATATTGAGTAATTCTTTGTCGGATTTTCCTAATTTGGCATTGACAATGTCTGAATTTCCTTCGGATTCAATCAAATGTGGTGCTATAATGTGTTCGGATTCTACCCTGGATTCTGGTCTAGATTCTGGCCTAGATTCTGGCCTTGATTCGTTTTTAGCTAAGGGTTTCGGATGTGAACTAGATCTGGGACCCATTGGTTTTTGGCTCGAGATTAATTTATCAATTGTCATGATGGCTTTGATTTTCTGCTGATCAGATTTTGTATTTTCAGAATTAATAATTTTCATGACTTCTTTTTCTAGTTTAGAATCTTCGGCTGGAAGAGTAGATCCGATTAATTCAACTCTAGTTGGTTCTTGTATGATATTAATTGTATTAACTAAATATTCTTTTGTTAAAATTGATAGGGGTAAAATTTTTCTGACAGCCTTAGTGATACCTGATTGGATATGTTGTTGTATGATAATTTGGTTACGTTTGTAATCCATCGGATCAACATCGTGGAAAAATAAATACGGATTATTATGTGCATCTTTACCACATTCAGTATAACACCGATGAACAAACGTCGGAATCGTTAATGTATTATAAAATGTTTGGGCGATAACGTTACTAATTGTATTTGAATATGATAGCAAAATGATATGCGTTTTCATAACCGACTTGACTAAATCATCAAAATAATCAGCAGTATTACTCGATTGTTTAATTCGATTTGTTTCATCGATAATTTTTAATTGGCTCCATCCATCAATTGATTTTAACAATTTCTGGAAAATAATTAGTGTCTTTTCTTCGCATTGAGTTTCTTTTGCCAATTTGACGGCCTCCTGATAAATCGATGTTAATCCCTCATAAATATATGGCGTAATCGTATCGACCAAATGTTCAGTGTATTCACTTTTTATCTCTAAAAATAACGCAACATTCATATTATATATTAGCAATGAGATTTGATTTTTTGTCGTATTGGCCCAATCAAATAAAAAAAATTGAAATTATAATTCAATGATGAATACAATAAAAAGATATTGACTATTGACTATTAAATGACATCATTGGGCGACTTAGATAAGATTTTAGAAGAATTATTACCAAATATACTGCAGTATTTGGATATTTTTGATCTGACAATTGTCCAATTTGTTTGCAAAGGTTTCAAACGAACTACTAAAGTCAAAAAAAATGTTTTTTTAAATGAGGCAGCTACGAGGGGATACACAAATATTTTGGAGTGGGGCGTTAACAATAATTGTCGTTCAAATAAAATGACAACAGTGAATGCGGCCCAAAATGGACATTTCCATATATTAAAATGGCTGCATTTTCGAGGTTGTCCGATCACCGAACTTACTATCGCATATGCTGCAAATGGAGGACATTTAAATATTTTGCAATGGCTCCGATCAAAAAGGTGTCCGTCGAATTATTTGGTTAGCGTGATGGCTGCTAGTAAAGGACATATTGAAATATTACAATGGTTACATAAATATAAATATGAATTTAACGAACTGACGAGTGAAGCGCCCGCCACAAATGGACATTTCGAAATTTTGAAATGGCTGAGATCGATTAATTGTCCGTTAAATGAAACAACTTGTTCCGGAGCCGCATTCGGAGGCCATCTAGAAATTTTGAAGTGGGCCGGATTTAATGGTTGCCCATGGAATTCTAAAACTATTGAAAAAGCGGCTTTGGGTGGCCACCTACAAATATTGGAATGGGCATATTTGAATGGCTGCCCGTTGAGTGATTTGGTATGTCAAAGTGCGGCTCTGGGAGGGCATTTGGATATTATCAAATGGGCAGTTCAACGTAGATGCCGCCTCGATGACGAAAGCTATATTCGTGCTGCAGAGAAGGGACATTTAGAAATATTAAAATGGGCGCAATCACTAAATTACACATTAACAACAAAAATATTTTCGGCAGCAGCAGCGGGTAACCACCAACCAATTTTAGAATGGGCCCATTCGTTGGGTTATACATTTAGTGCGACTGTTATGGCAGCCGGTGTCAATAGTGGTAATTTAAATATGCTAATTTGGTTGAAATCAATCAACACCAGTTGGGACGAACGAGTATACATTCGTGCATTTCGAAATAAATATAATGATATTTTGGATTGGGCTGTTGCAAATCAGTGTCCATTAAGTATCGATATTAGTTGCTATGCTGCTTTAAATGGTGATTTAGAATTGTTAAAATTCGCTCATCGATTGGGATGTGGATTCAGTGAAATAGTTTGTTCAAATGCTGCTCATGGGGGGCATTTAGATATCTTAATTTGGGCCAGATCGAAAGGATGTCCATGGGATAGTGGAACATGTGTCAATGCAGCCACCACAAATCGTCTCACTGTTCTCAAATGGGCCAGATTGCATGGGTGTCCATGGAATAGTAGCGTTATTTCAGAAGCGACCGAACATAAAAATATCGCTCTGCTCGAATGGGCCATTGAAAATGGTTGTCCAAAATAATTAACTAATTGAATCAATTAATTAATTGATTAATTAATTTTTTCTCCAAACAAACATTGGTCTGGGTATATTTTTATTCGGATAAAAATAGTAAATGACTCCCCGATATTTCATGAATTGTTTGACGTCTTTGATCATTTGGCCAATGTACTTAGTCTGTGTTCCTTCACCCATATACAAAACTAAATGTCCGCCATTTTCTAAATATTTGTAAGCTTTACGAATTGATACCAATAGAAAATTATTGTACCAAGAATTTACAGTATCATACATCATTAGAGAATCCTCAGCGACCGTCGAATAAACTTCCAAATCAAAAAATGGCGGTGATGAAAATACTAAATCGAACTTTACATTAGGTAATTTAGCTGTTTCAAACCCATCTTTGATTAAAATGAAATTTGATTGTTTGTCAGGTTCAACAAGCATTTTTATTATTTCGGTATATTTTGGATGTAAACATTCGTTAGGATCAATTCCACAATACAAATCAACTCCATATCCAATCGCGGCAATTAAACGATCACCCCAACCGGCCGAGATATCTAGCCATTTGGTTGGCCGAAAAATTTGCAGAATTGTTAATGCAACTGAAATCCTAAAATTATTACATAACTTTGTATGGCGGTACAAATATTCGCGAACATTATGTTTAGGAATTTTTCTTTGATTTTTCGACCAAAATTCGATAGGCGCGTCATGTTTTCCAAATCGACATTTAATTCGACATTCTTCTGTAAAATAATCCGTTACATTATTGAGTTCTTCATTCGCTTTCCAATTCTCTTCAATTAACCAATATTCGCCATTATATTTATGAACAATCATATTGTTAGCATTCATTTTGGCTGGTACCTCATGTATAATTTTTGGCCGAAATGAATCGACTAATTTATCAAATCGATCCCTAGTCAAAGTGTATGATTCTTTATACAGAGGATATGACTGATCAGACTTAGATTCAGATTCAGATTCAGACTTAGATTCAGATTCAGATTCAGATTCAGATTCAGAATGAATTCCTCCTTCCAATTTTATAGTTCGATACTTTGATTTGTACTTCCGATATAGTCGTTGCATATTTTCATTTGGATTTAGTTTAATAAAAAAATTATTGTTTTCGATTTGATTTTCTGGCTTGAATATCGGATCGATAATGACGGACATTTCGCCGGCAAATACTTCACCAATAAAACCAGAAAATCCGGCATCAATATTAATTTCCAATAACTTGATTTTCAAATCATCAGTTACCATGATATCGGCCCCATAAACGACGTAACACTTGTTAGAATCTGGATAACATTTTGTCTGGTCGTTGGCATTAATCATTGATGTAATCGTACCAAATAGACTTCGAACTGATAGTTCAATATGTTTAACAAACTTTTGGTCAAAATCTCTGGGAAATAATAATCCATGTATTGATTTCTCAACGTGTGTGTCATGTATTTCTTTGTTTTGGTAATCACCTGAAACGTACTTGGTTCCGGCAGTGATAATGCTAAATTTTTTTCCAATGAATCCCTGACGATTATAGTACAGATACGGCACTCTAAAATGAAATTTTCGGTCCAAATACAGTAGTGGATTATCGATATATTTTGCTAATACCCATTTTTTTTTCTCTTTTTTTTTACTATTCAGCGTTTCGCTCAATTTTTTATCTTCTTCCATAAATTTTATAAACGAATCATAATTCTCAAAAATTTTAATTCCAATTCCTCCCCATGAATAAACGGGTTTTAATATCCATTTTTTATCCAAAAAAAGATTTCGATCAATTCGATAATAATTTTCCAAATCAACATCAAATTGTTCAACCATATATTTATTCGCTATTTTTGGATCAAATGCTGTTAGACTATTATACAAAGCGGATTTATTATTGATAAAATTGTCTGCTGGTAATATCGAATTTTTAATAAATGCTTGATGTTTCCATGATTCTTTTTTGGGTCTCATATCTTTTTTGACATAAGTATAAATAAATGTCGCATCAGAATCAAATACTTTCTTCCAATTGCCTCTTAGTTTCATGGTGGCATCTAGTTCATCAACATTTACATCGGAATAGATTGAATATGTATACCAGACTTTGCCATCAGAATCTGTTTCGGCAAATATATCCATCATATAACTCAAACAGATTATTTTTTAACACCAAAAATAATCTGCACTAAAAATAAGTTATGCATAACTTGAGAAAAATTTATATTAGTTCAAAAATAAGTCATCATGTTATTATTGAAATCGTGACCACGATTAAAGATAAATTTACTTCCACAAGTAATATCAATCAGGCCGAAATTTTTGTTACTAATGATTTAATCGAGTGTGAAGAAATTAAAAATCATTATCATCATAAAATAATATTACTGAGTCAAATAGATCAATGTTCAATTTCATGTTTAAATACTAAAGAACTCATTGATTATTTATTGACCGATGATTATAATTTGGGGTTGACATATACTTTGGCCGGTACACCAATTAGTCATGAATTTCAGTTACATAAATTATTGCGATCATGGAGTATTAAATATAATTCGGAAACTGTAGATTATCTTAGGATAGAAGATGGTACATCTCCGCAAATATCAAGCATTCTAACTAATACCTTAAATATAAATCTAGACGTTTTATCCGATTTGTCAAACCAAATAGTAATCAAAGACATTATTCCAAAAAATTTTTATCTATTGGTAACATCACTGGGCAAATTTTTTGTTTTGAATCCGACCGAATCATCTGATAATAGTGCTATTATTCAATCTGAAATGATCAAAAAATTAGTTAGCTTGATTGTATCAAAATCCGTATCTGGTGCCAAGTATGCCTATCAAATATTTGAAGTTAATTTTGATATTGAAAAAAAATTACAATTGTCAAGTTTAAAAATAATTCTAAATGATTCCCAATTATCATGGGAATATTATAGTGCGATTAGACCAATTTTTAGCAAAATTCGGTTAGTTACATTTGAAAATACGACTGACCGACAAATTGACGAACTATTGCAACTAACAACAAACCATACGATTATGGAAAATATCGGACGTGGTGAACTTTGGGATCGAATTCGAATACAAAATTTGATCAAAGATAGCAAACAAGATGCAAATATATTAATTGAAAAAAGATCGTATTTTAATTGGTTAGTTTGTTTAAAATTTGGTCAACATCGAGTAGTTGGATTTGTTAGTTTGAGACCGATGACTAAATATCTCACATCGATATCGATCGGAAAATCCGATTTACAAATTAGAATTTTCACCTATCCATCACAAGGATACGGAACTAATATTATAAAGGCTATCACAAAGTTTATCAAAAAAACACCTTTTACGTTATGGGCCATTATTCATGAAGATAATCAAATCTCCATTAATTTCTTTAAAAAAAATGGATGGACACCAATGGGTAAAATCAAAATTAGTGGAGTTGATAACATCGTATTTAAATATTAGATTTCTTATCAATTTAAATATTAATGATATACAAACAAATTATTGTTATTATAACATCGATATTGCTATGGCATATATCACAATTTTTTTTATCAACAGATGTTGGAACTAATGATAAAATCATCGATCGTTTGCATGATTCGGTTTTGTTCAGTACGATTAATAATTATTTACACCAAAATTTGTTGATTGTTGAATATAATTTTATTTTAACATCGTTTTTAATAGATATCAATGTTTTGTATATGGCCTGGCGATTCATTATAACTCGAAATATTAAACCAGCTGCTATTTTGTTAGTTGGAATTACGATTCGTCAACTATGTCAATACATTAATCGGTTACCAGTTCCTTCTTCGGTCATTTGGTTTGATCCTAGTTTTCCAACTATCTTCGTTACTTATCATGTCACTAACGATTTTTTCTTTTCTGGTCACACGTATATCTCATTGTGTTCCGGAATTGAAATCATGAAAAATTCGTCAATCATGACCAAATTATACGGAGCATTATTTATTATTTATGAAATACTTTTTATTATTTCGATACACGCGCACTATTTTATGGATATATACGGAGCATTTGCAACATATTTTATGTTAAATTATTTTTATGATTATTTTAATAACGAATAATTATTCGAGAAGTAATTTATTATATTTGAATTCGCATTGTTGATTGGTACTATAATCATATATTCGCATAATTTTCTGAAGTGTTCGATGTTTCATTTACAATTCTTTATTTTTCAATAAAAGATTGAAAAATAAAGAATATTAAATATTTGATGTTAAATATTTAATGTTAAATATTTAATGTTAAATATTTAATGTGGTCCATTGATAAACTCTCGTTGATGCGCGATAAAGCATTGTATTACGTTCTTCTTCAACAACTTCGAGTAATATGCCAAGTTTTCGGGGATAAATTATTTTTTGTTGCTTCATAGTTTGTGTGACAAGATTTGTCGCGTTCGTTCCCTTCGGCGACAAGATATATTTTTTGACGCCAGCATTGAATGGAACCTTTTTAGATACGGATATTGATGGATTGACTAAACGTTGAGATCTTGGATGTTTGGTCTGACGTTGATGTTGATGTTGACGTTCATGTTGGTGTTGATGTTGGTGTTGATGTTGATGTTGATGTTGATGTTTAGCTTGAATTTTACATTCTAAATCATAATCGTAATCATCACCCGAACCTGAAGTATCTGATGATTCGCTAGATTCATCAGATTCACTAGATTTGTCAGATTTTAGCCGATTCAATTGCGAAAAAAAATTTTTGTCTTGTTCATCTTGTTCACTACAAGGTGGAATAGTTGAAATACTATTCGAATTTGCGGATTTCTTGACAGATTTTATTCTTCTTCGATTAATCGAATGAAAAATGTTTTTGAGTTGATTGGGAGATCTTCGATCGAAATGTGACAACATCTGTTTCCAGTTATGGCCGTGTTTTTCAATTAGTGAGAATAATAGTTGGATTTCTTGCCCACTAAAAGGTTCTTTGTTGATATTTGTCGAATGATTCTCGTACCGCTCTTTAATCTGTTTGTAGACTCGCTCAACATCGGATTTATCATTAAACTTTTTCAAAACACGAAACCATTGAATAATTCCATCTGTAGTATTTGATTTAACCAAATCCAACAAGAGACTAGTATCATATTCTGTCCATAATTCTTTACCGTACGACTTGCTAGTTTTTTCCATTGAAATTGAATTGTAATGATCAGTGATCAATAACTAATATTAGTAAACATCACGAATGGAACATCCAAGCAATTCTTTTTTCAATTTTTTTTTAATTAAAATTTATAATGAAACATCGATCTGCATCAATGCACTCCAGTACAAATCACAAGCAATTTTTTTTAATTAAAATTTGTAATGAAACATCGATCTGCATCAATGCACTCCAATACAAATCACAAGCAATTTTTTTTAATTAAAATTTATAATTAACATCGATTTGCATCAATGCACTCCAGTACAAATCACAAGCAATTTTTTTTTAATTAAAATTTGTAATGAAACATCGATCTGCATCAATGCACTCCAATACAAATCACAAGCAATTTTTTTTTAATTAAAATTTATAATTAACATCGATCTGCATCGCCCATTTGAACTTCTCTTGTAAAGTTTTGGAGAATATCTTGTCGATCGGAACATTATGTCTTTTTAAAAAGGCAACGGTAATTCTGGGATCAATGTAGTTTATTTTGCTAGTTCCTAGAGAAATATTTTTGAGTTCTAATTTGAGTGCCCGTTTGGCTTTAAGTTTCTTAAGGACAGACTCCATTTTGGCTATTTTATCTAAATTTTTCTTTTTGGCCCGTCGAGCAATTCTAATTTTTTCTCTGGCATTTTTTATCATGCGATCCAAATTTTCGATTTGTTTATTGGTACTTTTGTTAACATTTTTTTGATGATTACAAAGTAGAGCTACTTTAGCATTGGCTTTGTTAAACTCATCCAATAATAAATTAATTTTATCAGCATCATCGGTAATTGTATCAAATTTATTACTGATTTTTTTGAGTTCTTTTTGAAATAGATTCGATGCATTATATGTTCTAAATACTTTGGCAGTTAGATTTTTCATAAAACTTTGTAAATATTTATTGATATCATTGGCATTGATTAGATCAAAAAGTTGGTCTGATGAATCTTTCCCAATGGTAAATTCTTTGACATTTAAATATACTTCGGGATCAACAGTCAAAGTCCTATTGTATCTAACCGAATCTTTTCCCAAAAAATCTAACTTTATTTGGTTATTATCTAAGAAATTAATATGTTCAACTCTGAGAGATGTTACACCAACAGTATCTGTTTCATCTTCGCTTTTTTCATTACCAACTCTCAAGGCAAAATTATCGATAAAATAAAGAGCCGTTGCGGTTTGTTTTATTTTATGATCTACCGATAGCATATTAACAGTATTTTGGCGACGAATTTCTTTGATTTTTCTTTTGAGTTTGCGAGCCAAATCAAATTTTTTTGTATCGCTAATCGCCTTTAGATCAGAATGGGCTCCCAACCAAACATATTTTATTTTACCAGTAATTCCATCCTTCCATGACGCCAACCATTCAACCGTTTGGTCGTGAATAATATTTTTCCAAGTGTGACCTACTAATGGTTTGGGAACTTCGACACCAACACCAATATTAATAACAATATCTTCGGGATAAATTCTAGATTTCACCCGACCCATTCGAGGATTACATCCGCGCCCAAAATATAATCCCGGTGGCTCTATTCGAAAGTTACCCACTGGTTGCTTTTTTCCGTCAACAATCGCATATTTGTATTTTTCCTCTGAATTAGTTGGATTTATTTCTTTTGACAATAATTTTTTCTCTTCTTTTGATTTGATCAAATAATTGTAAATCGGTTTGAAATCCACATTTTCTAGGTTTTGTATGATGTGATTTTTGCCCAAAACTTTATGCCAATCTTTCCAAAAATTTCGATTAAACACACGATTTTTGACGTATTCTGATTCACTTATTTTGGCATACATTGTCGCTATTTCTTCTGCATCTGCATCTAAAATAATTTCTTGACCCAAATAGATAACTGGAACATTATGTTTAACATATGGTGGCGGAAACATAACACCGTTATGTTCCAATGTTGTCCATTTTTTTTTGGCACCACCGAGCTGGTTTAATATAATATAATTGGAAACGACTTGAGTTTTATTTGAGTTATTCATATTATATTAAAATTAGGAACGAATAATTTTTATCAAGTATTATTGATGAAAATTAATTTTGATTAGATTGATATTTTAGCATCGACCAAAATGTTATTATTCGGTTAAAAATATCATCCATACCATTTCCGACTCGATAACATAATTCTTTTGCTACCAAAAGCAAATGCCGCAATTCGTATCTGTATTCAGCATCAAATCGAATTGGACAAACAGAAAATTGTTTTTGGTGCCATAGTTGAAAGGATATAATATCATATGTTTTTTCTATTCCAACCAGAAATAGTTCGTGTTGGATGTCAGTAATTATGTTCGAATTAAAAATAATAACGTAATACCATTCGTCGTTTAATCGATAGCACGGTACAAATCGTAAAGTTTGTTCACATTCAAAATAATAAATTTCTTCAACATTATGGTTCTTGATAGAATCGATCATGTTTCCAGAATAATTAATCCTTCCCAAAAAACCAATTTCTCTATATTTGAATTTATTGTCATACAAACTGTATACTATTTCGTCAGTAAATCCCCATTTAGGGGTACAATGAATATTAATATTTGGTGGAATCGTCGTGATATCAATTAATTCACTAATGTTAAATTTATTCGCGAATCGCTTCAAAATCCGATCAATAAAATAATATGTTCCTTGTGATAATGCCTTAAAAAATGCTAGAAGCGCGTCGGATCTTGCATTAATACTAATTTTATTTATTATTCGAACGATTCGATCAATATTTGGATTTTTATGTGGCTCGCAAAAGATTAGTGTCTCAAAAAAATTTTTTAAATTGATATAACTTCCATTTATTTGAAAACTCTTAATGTTGTCGGCCAGTGTAATAGCTAACGAATACAATTGGTCACTTGGTTGATTCAAAGAAAACCTTTCTAAATCCAAGATACTAATTTTATAAGTGGATTTTTTGTAAGTAATTTCTGTTTCAGCATTTTTTTCAATTTGAAATAAACATGGTTCCGCTTTAATCAAAATTAATAGTTCGGCAGCTTTCAAATTTCCCCGATATAGCAGTTCGTTAATGATTGATATTTTTCTTGTTTGTCCTCCTCCAAAATATTTTTTATTGCGATCAATACAAATTTCTGACAATGACATTATGTCATGTCTTCTGATGAGTTCAAGTAATATTTGTTGCATAATTTTTGGATCAGATAAATAAAATTTTTCCAAGACATTTCTTTTGTATTCCCAATAAATTAATACATTATTATGATTTTTGGCTATGATGATTGGCTGACATCCAATAGTTGATATTGATTGCATAATAGTATTATTGACGACGCATACCGAACATTCTAGAATATGTTCCAATTTACACGCACATTTTATTTTGGTTAAAAACTTCCAATTAGTTAATTTTTCTTCAAATTGATGTCCTTGTATTTGATAATATTTTTTCAATTTATTCATCAATTTATTATGTCGATTATTTTTGTCAATGCAGATGTTATCGTTATTGTTATTGTTATTGTTATTGTTATTGTTATTGTTATTGTTGTATTCGGTAACTTTTTGGCGCTTCGGATCGGCTTCAATTAGTACCTGATTCGGTCTTTTGCTCATTATGGGCTGATATTGATATTATTTAATATATATCTTAATATCTAAGAGTTAATTTTTCAATTTTTTTGATATATTTAACTCTAAATATTACGAAATTTGTTAGTAATAATTAATGGAATTGAACTATAGTCGATTGGTCCTTGGTGCAGGTGGAGCTAAAATAGCCAGTTTGGCCGGAGTATATGAAGCCTTGGTCGATTTTGGAATTATGTCCAAAATTAAAATTATCGCCGGATCGTCCGCTGGGGCAATTTGTGCAGCTTTAATGGCGGTTGGAATCGAACCCAATTCACTATATCGATGGATTGAAGATATGAATTTTGTTGGTCAGCTGGGGAAAATTACAATTAGTAATTCAAATTTAATAGCTTTCGATGGCCAGCCAATCAAGTTAACAATTGAAAAAATGATTGATGAAACAATCAGAAAATTCATTTATAACAACCAGAATCAATTTCTGAATAATATTAAACTTTACGAAATTGTCGAAAGTATTGAAAATGATAACCAATTAACTTTTCAACATTTAACGACATTAGTAGATTTTTTCCCCGAACATTTTAAACAGTTAGTCATTATAGCCGTTGAAACTCCGTCTGGTCGTATTACGGTTTTTGATCGTTACACACCAACAGTTCCAATTGCATCGGCATGTTTGGCATCTGCAGCGATCCCCTTATTAATTAATTCACACCAAATTGAAATCAATGGCGAAATGAAAACATTTATTGATGGAGGTTTTTATGAATATATTCCAACTAATTATTTTGATCTCGATGTAGATGGAACGACTTACACAAATTTAGAACCGGACCAAACATTAGTTATAGTTTTTGCCGACCATTCCGATCCGACACTGAGTTCGGTCTACAAAGCGATCAATACTGACACCGACAAAATTTATGAACCAACTATTCCAGAAGTTTTAATAAAAGATCGTGCTGCTCGTATATTTAGCCAACTTGAAACATTAGATAATCACAGTACCAAAAAGAACGAATCTTATCTCAGAATTCGAATGGATTATGCCGATTCAACAATTATTATAAAAAATGGTGATATCAGAGAATATGAATTTTGGAAAACAACAATTTATTTAAAACAAATGATTGTCGGAGCATATTATGATGTATTAGATTTTTTTCAATTTGATCCTTCAAATAAAATCAATAACCAGTATGTTTGTGCCAAATATGCAGTTGGACTAGACAAAATGTCAAATTTTCATTTAATGGCCTATTTGGACTATTATTCAATTCGGTCCGAGAGCTCCGAAATACAGTCAACCGAGGCCGAAATTTTTGCACTGATTTCAGACTATAATCGGAATCGCTTAACTTTGCCCAGACTAATTATCAAACTTTATGCTATTACGTTCAAACAATACTATTTTAAAATATCCAAAATTTTCGGATACAATATCTATACGACATCGGCCCTAACCAATGCCATCAATAGCTCAGGAGATAACGAATTAGAATCAATAATCCAAACAAATTTAATCTCGAACCAAAAATCTAGACTCAGCATTATCGCCAAATGCATTTATGACAACATCGATGACTTTTAAAATTCGACCAATAATATATTTATAATTATTCGAATTTATTATTCTTTAATCATTGATTCAATCTCTTCGCGAAATTTCGAGCTATCTGTTTCATATCTGACATATTTTCGTCCGTTGATTACATGTGGAATAAACAAAATTCTGATATACGTTTTCAATATTTTTCCTTTAAAATCATCTCCGAGTATGTCTAATTCAATACCAGATCCGGGTATTTCAATGTAGCCATTTGATGCCAAAATATCATTATCGTCACCAATAGATACAATAGCTACAGCCACAATTGCGCGTTGACGTTGCAGAAATAAATTAAAATTATTATTTGAGATCAATTTTGACAAATCGCAATCTTTTTCGAAACTGATGCCAGTCTGAACAACAACTTCATTCGGCTTGATTTCGAAATGTTTAGAAATTAATGGTACCGATTTTTTAATATTAGTGTTGACTCGTTTCAAAATCAAAATTAATTTTTCAATTGGAGAATCGACAGCTTGTGTTGAAATCAAATTAATATATTTACTGAATTCTTCGTGACGATGTAATTCGACGTAATCAATTTGGGCAATGTAATCGTTATCAATGGCAACCCAATAGTAAATTAGTACGATGAATGCCGATATACAAAAACAAACAAATTGGTTCGCTTCTGGAGAAAAAATTGCTATAGCTAATATCAACGTCAAGATAACTGATACAGCCCCGCCAGTGATTTGGTTGGGAGATGCCATTGCCAATACTGAACTAAATTTTGGATTAGCTTTAGGGAATTTTAATTCAATGTCAGATGCAGTAATCACTGTTGATTGAAAACTCTCCCAGTCATCTGGTGTCAATGGTGTCAATGGTATAGTTGGTGTCGCGTGAATCGTTTCAACAGGTTTAATTGAATCCAATAATTCATTTCGAACTTTTCGAACGCTCTTGTGATAAGTTGTTAACGCTGATCGTCTGGTCGCAATGATGACAAATACGAATACTACCAAACTACTCGGCACTTGCAACAGAGGAGACAGAGCTAGTAAAAGTACCGGACACGTAAAAATAGCGAACGCTTCTATGAAATTTCCTTGAAAATTATATTCAAACATTAGATAATATTTGATTAAATAATTGGGATAATCAAGCAGTTAAAATTTCAATTTTTTATTTGATCAAATCAAAAATTGATTAAATTATTCAATGTTATCGATTGCTCCTCGAATCACTTGGCGATAATTGTTGATGTGTTTGCTATGCCAATCAAAAGTTTTCTTTTGATCTTGTACTTTCGAGTGTGTATGGTATTCTTTATAACTTTGATAACTTAAATCAATAGTTTCCCTTTGGTCTTGATTTTTATATTGATTAACGAGTACTTTGATATATGTTCGATACGTTTTTCCTACAAATTCTCGGCCAAGATCATCAAGAGAAACACGTGATTCGGGAATTTCGATGTATCCATTTGATTCAAATACATCCTCATTTTCATAAATGATTGCTAGAACAGCATCATAATTTTGAATAAATAAATGAACATCGTTTTCCCTAATTAATTCTGAATAATACTTTTGATCTGTACTACAAGCACCGATTCTGACCGCCAAATTATCGGGTAAAATGCTGAGTTTCTTACAAATCGCAGGTATAAATTTTAATTCATTAGTCGAAATTTTATCTTGAATCTGAATCCATTGGTAAATTTCAGATTCTGGTTCGATTAATTTTTTTAATGTATTAATTTTACTATGGAAAGCTTCTCGAATTTCCCATGGAGCCACATCAACCTGTGCGATATCTTTTGTTGAGAACAAAAATCCGAAAACAACCACACAAGTAAGCGTCATTTGTGTAAAACATAAATTCTCAAAGATAATCGATACCAGTGATATTAAAGCCACAACAATTATCGTACCCAAATACAATTTTTCATTCCAATGAAACGACCCAAGTGTTGAGCTAAGACTCTTACATATATCAAATTGCATATTCTTAACTTTAATGATATTTTTTTCTTTTTTATCCCAAGCCGCATATACTTGATTGAGTTGTGTTTGCTTTTTAAAATTTTTGAAGTAGTTGACAAAAATGTCTGCAGTTTCTCCATTGAGAAAAGATCGATGGTCATGTTGGAACGAAGATTTTGGTTCGGAAACTTTGTACCCGATTGTAGCAATAATAAAAATCAACGTTATCAAACAAGATGGAAAATTGATTAGCGGTAATAATGCCACAATAGTTGCCAGAGCCATCATACAAATCGTCAATTTTGATTGTTTTTGAATCTTGAACCGCATTGATGATTGAATTAATTGAATTAGTTGACTGTTCGATTATTTGGCATAAGTAAGCAATTAAAATTTCAATTTTTTATTTGATTAAATCAAAAATTGATTAAATTATTCAATGTTAGCAATTGCTTCTCGAATTATTTTCCGATAAGTATTGGCGCATGTACAATCAAAATTAAATGTTCTCTTTTGATCTTGATTAGCGAGCACTTTGATGTATGTACTATACATTTTTCCTTCAAAATCTCCGCCAAGATCACTGAGAGAAACACGCATTTCGGGAATTTCGATATACCCATTTAATTCAAGTATAAATTTATTCTCATAAACTATTGCCAGTACAGCATTATATTTTTGATTAAATAAATGGATTTCATTTTCCCTAATTAACTCTGAATAATACTTTTGGTCTGTAATGTAAGTACCAAATCTAACTGCCAAATTATCGGGAAAAATGCCGAGTTTTTTGCAAATCACAGGTATAAATTTTAATTCATTGGTTGAAATTTTATATTGAATCTGAAACCATTGATAAACTGCAGATTCTCGTTCGACTGATTTTTTCAATTGACTAATTGTGTTGTGCAAGGTTTTGCGAGCTATCCATTTGGCTACATCAATCTGTGCGACGTTTTCTATCGAGAATAAAAATCCGAAAGCAGTCACACAAGTCACACAAGTAATTGCAATTGGTGTAAAAATTAAATTCTGAAAGATGATAGATAACAGTGATATCAAAGTTAATATAATCATCATACCCAAATACAGATTTTGATGCCAATGATACAATGATAATAGTGTGCTGAGTTTCTCACATATATAAAAATTGATATCTAAAACGATATTATTTTTTGATTTTTCATCCCAAGCCACAGATATTTTATCATTCCATGTCTGCTTTTTTAAATTGTGTAAGTAGTTAACGAAAATGTCCGCAGTTTTTCCATGGAGAAAAGATCGACGATTATGTTGAAACCAAGTCTTTGGTTCGGAAACTTTGAACCCAACACATGCAACAATAAAAATCAACGTTATCAAACAAGATGGGAAATTACTTAGCGGAGATAGTGTCACAACAGTTGCTATTGCCATTATGCCAATCGTCAATTTCGATTTTATTTGAATATTGAACTGCATTAGTAATTGAACTAATTGATTATTTGTCTATCTGGCACCATCAAGCAATTAAAATTTCAATTTTTTATTTGATTAAATCAAAAATTGATTAAATTATTCAATGTTAGCAATTGCTTCTCGGATCATTCGGCAATAATTGCTAGTGCATGTACAATTGAAATCAAAAGAGAACATTTGATCTTGATTGACAAGTACTTTGATGTATGTTCGATACATCTTTCCTACAAATTCTTCGCCAAGATCACTAAGAGAAACACACATTTCGGGAATTTCGATATATCCATTCGATTCAAATACATCTTCATTTTCACAAACAATTGCCAGTACAGCACGATAATTTTGATTAAATAAATGAACATCGTTTTCCTTAATTAGTTCTGAATAATACTTTTGGTCTGTAATGTAAGTACCAAATCTAACTGCCAAATTATCGGGTAAAATGCCGAGTTTCTTGCAAATCACAGGTATAAATTTTAATTCATTGCTTGAAATTTTATCTTGAATCTGAATCCATTGATAAACTGCAGATTCTAATTCGACTGATTTTTTCAATTGATTAATTGTGTTGTGGAAGGTTTTGCGAGTTGTCCATTTGCCTACATCAACCTGTGCAATATCTTTCGTTGAGAATAACAATCCGAAAACTATCGCACAAGTAACTGCGATTAGTGTAAAAATGAAATTCTCAAAGATGATAGATAATAGTGATATTAAACTCAATACGATCATCGTACCTAAGTCCATATTTTGATTCCGATGATACGATGATAATAGTGTGCTGAGTTTGTAACATATAATAAAATTGATACCTAAAACGATATTATTTGTTGATTTTTCGTCCCAAGCCGCAGATACTTTATCAATTTGTGTCTGCTCTTTTAATTTGCATAAGTAGTTGACAAAAATGTCCGCAGTTTCTCCATTGAGAAAAGATCGATGGTCATGTCGGAACGAAGATTTTGGTTTGGAAACTTTGTATCCGATTGTTCCAACAATAAAAATCAAAGTTATCAAACAAGCTGGAAATTTGATTAGTGGACTAAGTGACACAATAGTTGCGATGGCTATGATACTAATTGTCAACTTTGATTGTTTTTGAATATTGAGCTGCATTAGTAATTGAACTAATTGACTGTTTGGTTATATGACATAGTCAAGCAATTAATTTTTCAATTTTTTTAATTCAAATTACATGCAGATGCAATTTGAATGATTTCCGATTGGCATTTTGTTGTATATTTGCCACACTGATCATAAGTTCTGATCTTGTCATCAGTCACCAACATTTTGATGTATGTTCGACTAATTTTGCCGATAAAATCTCCACCAAATACATCCAAATTCACACTCGAATTCGGTATTTCAATATATCCATTCGATATGTAAATTGATTGATTTTCATGCGTACTAACTATAACAGCATCATAATTTCGCCTAAACAAATGACGATCATTCTCTTTAATTAATTCACTGAGCGAATCGTCTTTTTCATATTTAATCCCGTTTCGAACTGCAATTCGTTCCGGATGAATATTTATTTGCTTGAAAATTTTAGGAATTATTTTTTGTTCCGCCACAGCAATTTTTATTTGTACAGAAATCCATTTTTGTACATGAGTCTCACAACCGGACATATAGTGGCGATTCACGATTGATTTGATAAATTTGCTTCGGTTCTCCCAATTTGTCACATTGACTTTAGCGATTATTTTCCCCCGAAATACGTTTTGGTGTATCACAATATTTATTACCGAATATATCAAACAAGATAATTGATGATCAGTAATAAAAATTGACACTGTTGATATTATTGCTAAATTAATTAGTACAAAATAGTCGGAAATATGGTCCTCGGAATATTGTCTTATATGTGAGCTTAGAATTGATTCAGGTAAAAAGGATTTAAGCATGTTTAAATTTGATGTATGTTTGGCGATATCATCCTCGTCCCATGCCGATATTATTTCGTTTTTTTTGTCATCACAAATGGGATTGATTAGGTCGTCATAAATTTCTTCTCGTACGAAGATGAGTGGGTGCAAAATTTTAGAACTAGATTTGGGGCTAAATGCGAGATAAGCGACGTAAGCCAAGGTTACCAGACAGGCCGGCGTTTTGATTAGGGGTAGTGCGGCAATGATAGCTGCAATAATTATAACAATGTTAACTAATTGCATTATTGATTTTTAATTAAACAAATTAATTAAAAATCGACGTATCAAGCACTTTATTTTTCAATTTTTTTAATTCAAATTGCATGCAGATGCAATTTGAATGATTTCCGATTGGCATTTTGTTGTATATTTGCCACACTGATCATAAGTTCTGATCTTATCATCAGTAGCCAATATTTTGATGTATGTTCGACTGATTTTGCCGACAAAATCTCCACCAAGTACATCCAAACCCACACTCGAATTCGGTATTTCAATATATCCATTTGATATGTAAATTGATTGATCTTCGTGGGTACGAACTAGAACGGCATCGTAGTTTTTACTAAACAAATAACGATCATTCTCTTTGATTAATTCATTTAGCAAACTGTATTTTTCGCATTTAAAGCCGTTTCGAACTGCAATTCGTTCTGGATGAATTTTCATTTGTTTGAAAATTTCCGGAATTATTTTTTGTTCCGCATTAGCAATTTTTATTTGTCGAGAAATCCATTTTTCTAACTGAGTCTCATAACTAGATTTAAAGTAAACTGTCATTGACTTGATAAATTTGTTCCAGCTATCCCAATTTGTCACGTTGACTTCACCGATTCGTTTTCCCTGACCGAAAAATAAATGTGTTGCAATACTTACTACCGAATATATCAAACAAAATAATTGATGATTACCAAAAATTGATGCAGATGCAATTGACACTACGGTCAAACCAATTAGCACCAAACAGTCAGCAATTTGGTTTTCCGAGTACTTTGTTAAATATGAACTTAGACCAAATATTGATGTTGGTAAACTGGATTTAATCAATTTCAAATCTTTTGTATGTTTGGTAATATTGTCCCAAGCCGATATTATTTCGTTTTCTTTGTCGTCACTAACAACTTTAATTAGATCATCGTAAAATTCTTTTTGTTCGAAAGTAGATGAATGCGAAATCTTAGAACTGGATTTAGATCCACGTGCACGATAAGCGACATAAGCCAAGGTTACCAGACAGGCCGGCGTTTTGATTAGGGGTAGTGCAGCAATGATAGCTGCAATAATTATAACAATGTTAACTAATTGCATCGTTGATTTTTAATTAAACAAATTAATTAAAAATCGACGTATCAAGCATTTTATTTTTCAATTTTTTTAATTTAAATTGAATTCGGATGCAATTCGAATGATTTCCGATTGGCACCTCATCGTACGTCCGTTACACTGATCATAAATTCTGATCTTGCCATCAGTAGCCAATATTTTGAGGAATGTTCGGCTGATTTTACCGACAAAATCTCCACCAAGTAAGTCTAAATTCACATTCAAATTCGGTATTTCGATATATCCATTCGATGTGTAAATTGATTGATCTTCATGGGTACGAACTATAACGGCATCATAGTTTTGACTAAACAAATGACAATCATTCTTTTCGATTAATTCACTGATCGAATTGTGTTTTTCGCATTTGATACCGTTTCGAACTGCAATTTTGTCAGGATGAATTTTCAAATAAATAAAAATTGCCGGAATTATTTTTTGTTCGGCATTACAAATTTGTATTTGTACGGAAATCCATTTTTGTACTTGGGTCTCATAATGAGATTTATAGTAAGTTGTGATTGTTTTGATAAATTTGTTTCGACTTTCCCAATTTGTTACATTAATTTCGATGATCCTTTTTTCCTCAGATACAGTCTGATGTAGCACAACATTTAATAACGAATATGTCAAACAAAATGATTGATCATGAGTAGTAAAAATTGAAAAAAATGAGATTATGATTGAAATAATTAGTACAAGATAATCATATTTTTGGTTATCTAAATATAAATACTGTGTTAGAAACGAACTTAGACTAAATATTGATTTTGGTAAACCGGATTTAATCAATGCCAAGTCTGTTGTATGCTTGGTAACATTTTCCCATGCCGATATTATTTCATTTTCTTTTTCGTCGCTAATGATTTTGGTGAGGTCGTCATAAAATTCTTCTTCCCGAAGAGTAGAGTGTGTAATTTTAGAACTGGATTTGGGCCTAAATGCAATATAAGTGATATAAGCCAAAGATACCAGACATGCCGGTGTATCGATCAGGGGCAATACCGCGATAAGTGCCGCAATAATTGTAACAATGTTAACTAGTTGCATCGTTGATTTTTAATTAATTAAGTAAAGATCAAGATAGCAAGCATTTTATTTTTCAATTTTTTCTTTGGCCAACTTTTCTTCTAAAGTTTTAATCGTTTCCAAAGCTATTAAATATTCTTGGGCCAATGTCACAATGTTTTCGTAATCACATGCTCTGATTACGTATTGACCATTTCTTTGGCAAGAATCGCAGCAAATACGATGTGCTTCTGTTTCGTTCTTGGTTTGGTAATGATCCATGATACCATTGATTTTTTCTTCATGTCTGGTAACTGCATCTAAAATGATACTGCCGATTTTTTCGTATTTGGTTGTCATTTGTGGTATAAATCAATTGAAAATTAAATGAGTTAATCAAGCAATTTAATTTTCAATTTTTTTATTCTGATGCTATGGCCAAATCAAAAATTTGTTGGTGGATATCGAAACATAGTTTGGTGTTAAATTGGCCGATAACTAGTTCGGATACTTCAGAGTTTGGTACAAATGAATAATTGGTGCGAATTTTGTTGCTGATGCCGAAGATTAGAACTTTGTTGTTGGGGCTAGAGATAGTGTTAAATAGTGTAAATTCATTAGAATCGGTTTCGATGCCGGTTTCTTCGAAGATTTCTCTTTGGATAGCTTGTTGCCATGTTTCGTTGCGATCAATATAGCCACCGGGAAAACAGAGGCCATTGATGTGAGGTGGAACACTTCGGCGGACCAGTAGTAGACCTGAAGAATATTTTAAGATGCCGACAGCAACTGGCTCGGGATTTTGGTAAGTGGTATTGGAGCAAGATAGACAGTTGAGAGATTTGGTGACGAATTCGGTGCCACAGTAGTTGCAATGCTTGTTTTTGAAATAGCGGGGTAGATGATGCATGTGATGCGTGTGATGAGTTGGATGATGTGGTAAGATATTAGAAGATGTTAGATGAGTCAATTTTTATTGTGAACTTATAAAAAAATTGAAAAAATATTATCTGGTATAAAGAAATCACATATATAGATCATTATAGCTAATAGAAAATGGATTTAATAAGTTGTCATAATGAATATTTATATGATAAACCTACCGACCCTGGACCAAATGCTAATAAATTTGAATTATGGAAATTTATGCGGGATTCGCATACATTATATATACTGGCACATCCGTATATGTTAAATGAAATTTTAGATGAATATTTATTAGTAATGAATTACGAACTTGGTCTTTATAATAATTATTTTGATGACAAGACTAAGATAAAAATTCCCAAAGATATTTCTAACGAACATTTAGTGCAATTTAGAAGGTTCTATGATGGAGATTCTTTTCTCGAAGGTTTTGTGGATGATCCAAAATTAGTAGACGAATTCAATGAAATGAAAGTGTTTTATGAAGATTTATTGCGCTTTACGAAAACATACATTGGAGGACAATATATGTGCAAAAAGAAATTTTCCAAACAAGAGGTTGTCACTATCAGGAATGAATGTTTTAAGGAAAATTTTATTACAAAGTGCCCACAAAGAAAAGTAAGCATATTGAGTTTGGGTTTAGATATTGAACTTCATACAAAAATATCTTTGTTTAAAAATACTGTGAGATATAATTCCACGTCGCGTGGACATCTTGTAGTATTTAATAATCATGATAAAATATTTACATATAATGATTTATGGGATTTGAAACATTGTTTTAATTATCCAGTCACAATATCTGCGTGCTGGGATAATGCGGATAATAATTGGGCCCAATTATTTTTCTTTAGAACTAATAATTAAATATCAAATAATACTATGCATTTGATCCGACAACGAATGATTATTTGTATTTTAGGAATTTGGGAGTATATTTTAAATACATTTTTTATAACGTATTTAAGATATGGATGCAAAATACTTTGGAAACCTTGTGAAGATATTGAATTTTGGAAATGTGCGTGTCTGGGTAGGAAACTTATTAAAAATTGTATAAGTTTCTACTAGGGAACGAATTCCCTAATTAGGAGAAACAGAAATATTATTCGAACTCCTAGCAAGATAACCCATATACCTTTATCCACTGGTCATCTCTAGGATTTCGAGGATCTCTAGGATGACTAGGATCAGAAAAACTGAACTTGGTCACTAACAGGATTAATCTAATATTCTTTTTCATGAATAAATAAAATACATATATTCGAATAATCGTACAAAAATTATTTTTAAGAGACTTAATTCGGATATTAAATTTGATTTTGGTAATATTTATGATCTAATTAATTGTGAACCCGATCCCAAAGTAGAATATCGTGCCGATTGGAAAAGAACAAATGCAAAACACCTACATACAGAGTTTGGATCTAAATTTGTTATGATTTAATGAGTATTATATTGTAATATTAATTATTTTTGATAGTTCCGATTATCTTATTAGTATTATTTTTACAGAAATTGTACTCGAGATCGTGTCTGGGATGGGTAGAATTAAATAATAATGGTATAAAGAAATCCTGACCAGTACCAATTAGAAATGTACGATTACGTTGTTGTTACTTACAATGGAAAGCAATATTGTGTTTGTCTTGGTATTCGAAGATCAGAAGAAGAATTTTTGTATGTGATCGATTATGAAGATCTCAACAAATATTGTGCCGGGCATGATTGGAACAAAATTAATGATTATATCGGATACAAATTAAAAAATAATTTGGTAGAATATCTTCATAATGTCGTTATGGATAAGAAAATTGGTGGAGGTAAAGGACAACGAATGACGGTTGATCACATATCTAGAGTGACAACCGATAATCGGAAAGTTAATTTGCGATTTATATCTCAAACCGAACAGAATGAAAATCAAAAAGATCGCGAACGCGGAAGAAATCTGCCAAAAGGATGTGGAATAAAAAAAAAAGATTTACCGAAGTGTGTATATTACACAGGTCCCCAAAGCGGACACAGCGAAATGTTTTGTTTCGATACAAAACGTTATGGAATAAGATTTAGATTGAAATCAACGAGTTCAATGAGATATACTTTGATGGATAAATTAATCGAAATTAAAATTAAAGTTTTGATAGCGATTGCAGAAAACTCTGAATTCTTTGAGTCTAAAAATATACTACAGAACTATACCGAAGAACAAATTGAATTGATGAAGGAATATAATAATATTCTTAGCCTATCCAAGTATGATTGTGTCAATGAAAATCTTCTCAGGATTCCAAAAATTAAATTTTTGGAGGTTGATTTAAGCAAAGCAAGTCCACAAATGATCCAGCGTTTAATAAAAACTAAGTTACTCATTGTTGTTACAGATAATACTAAAAAGAAAACTGCTGGTTCAAAAACCGCAAAAAAGAAAAGAACAACTAACAAAACCAAATCGATCAAAAAGAAAACTGCTACTTCTAAGACCCCTAAAAAGAAACAATCAATCAAGAAAACCAAATCGATAAAAAAGAAAATAGTTGGTTCGAAGACTGCGAAAAATGAACGAACAATCAATAAAACCAAATCAACCAGAACTAAACGCACAGTTAAAAAAATTAATCATACCAAAAAAAAAATGGTTGGATCAAAGACTATAAAAAGATCCATTCCGAAAACTATCAAAAAATCCAGACCAAATTATCCTCTTAAGAAAAATTATAAATCATTGCTTTAAAGTAAAATTACTCGGATATTGTAACTAATATCTTTTATTAATTACAATACAAACATATGAGATTTTTAATTATTATAATTGTATCATATATCCGAACTGTATGATTACTTCCAGTAAAACTTATGTAATATATGACAAAAAATTGAATCAAAAAATAGACTATATAAAATGGGTGGGATGGGGATAAAAATATATCAATATAAAGAAATCATAATAATTACAACCAGAAATGACAGATCATGTAGTAGTCACCCACAAAGGGAGTGAGTATTGTGTTTTTTATGGTAAAACAAGAACCAAAGAAGAATATTTATTTGTAATTGATGCTGAGGATTTTGATAAACAAGATGCAGATCATCCCTGGCATCTACTCAATAAGTATGTTGGGTATACTTTCCCAGGGAAAAATAATAATCGCGCATCATCTTCTGAATATTTGCACAATGTTATAATGGATAAAGAGAGTGGAGGAGGAAAGGGACAGCGAATGACAGTTGATCATATATCTAGAGTTAAGACCGATAATCGGAAAGCGAATTTGAGAGTTATTTCTCAAACTGAACAAAATGAAAATCAAAAAGATCGTGAGCGTGGAGGAAATCTACCAGAAGGATGTGGTATATCAAAAAAAGATATTCCAAAATGTGTATATTATGTTGCTCCCCAAAGTGGTCATGACGAATTATTTCAATTGGAACTTCGACGTAATGGAAAAAGAATGGTACTAAAGTCATCTAGTTCGGTAGATTATAGTTTAGAGGACAAACTCATTGAGATTAAGAAGAAAATTCTGGATGCCGCAGAAGCATATCCCGAATTCTTTCAAGACAAAAGCATAATTCATAATTACACAGAGAAACAAATACAATTAATGAAAGAATATAACAAAATCATTTCGTTGTCAGGATATAAATGTGCCAACAAATGTCTTATCAAAATTCCGAAAATTAAAATTTTGACAGTCGATTTCAGCAAAGCCAGTTTTGAGATGCGAGATTATTTAGAAAATACGAACACTGCAATTCGAACCGGTCGCCAACATAGATATAATTTTCCAAAAGATTGCGATGTAACGCAAGAAATGATGCCGATTGGATGTTATTGTTCATACACAGCAGCTAAAGGAAATCGAAATGACTTCTTCGTCATAGAACGAAGATCATTATTACCAAACGGAAAACGTCAGTGGAAATCAGACGGAAGCAAAAATATAAGTACTCTCGAAAAGTATATTCAAATGATGGATCAACTCGTTAAATTCGGATTTATCAAATGGTATGATGATGGAACTTTTAAGGTTTTGATCAAGTCAGGGATTACCAGTAAAAGTATGGTTGGTTCCAAAACAGCAAAGAAAAATAAGCGCGCTACCAGGAAAAAAAATAGTTCGAAGAATTCCTCCAAAACTACGACTAAGAATGTTTCCAAAAGTGCTAATTAGAATTAATATAAAAGTATTTTTTTGATTAACATATCATCTTTTAAGATAATGTATTTAATCATAATATTCATAATTTTTTTTCATAAAAAAATATGAATATTATCAGTTAATCTCAACATTTTTAACAATTGTATAATATGATTTCAGATTTCTTGTTTAACAATCGCCAATAAAATAAAAAATTGAACAAAAAACATTCTATATAATATCTGGTATGGGTGGATAATAATACGATATAAAGAAATAATAATAAGTACTAATCAGATATGTCAGATCACGTTGTTGTTACATATAGAAAAAGACAATACTGTGTTTTTCATCGCGTAGAAAAATCGGGAAAAGAGTTTTTATTCGTAATAGATGCTGAAGATTTCGATAAAATCGACGACGGACCAAATTGGCACGTATTCAAAGAACATATTACTAGGAATTTTTATGTCAAGGGAGAAAAATACATCGAATATCTCCATGATATCATAATGTTGGATGAAATAGAAGAATCAAGTATGAAGGTCAAACATATATCTGGAATTAAATCCGATATTAGGAAAGACAATCTCAAAATAAAAATTGAAGAGGAAATCGATGATCGGAAGAAATTCAAACGTAGCACAAAACTTCCAAAAGGATGTGGTATTACTAAAGAAGAACTGCCAAAATATGTGCATTATGATAAACCCCAAAGTGGGCATGGCGAAATGTTTAAATTTGTGCATAATAAATTAATATTGAAGTCATCTAGTTCCATAGATTACTCTTTGAAAGATAAATTTATTGAGATCAAAAAGAAAATTTTTGACGCCTACGATACATATCCACAAGTTTTCGATGGAAAACCCATACCACTGAATTATACTGACAAACAAATCGAATTGATGAAAGAATACAACGATATTATTAAATTATCCGGATTTGATTGTGTCAAATCAAATCTTATTAAAGTTCCCGAATCAAATACCTTGACAGTCAATCTTGATGAGGCTAGTCCAGCAATGAAAAAATATTTGGAAAATACGAATACTGCGATTAAAACTGGTCGCAAACATCGATTTGATTTCCCCGCGAATTCAAAAATTACTCAAGAAATGATGCCAATCGGTTGTTATTGTTCATATGTTAAAGCAACTAATGGTATTAACGATTATTTCATCATTGAACGTAAACCTGCACTGCCTGATGGAAATCGTCGGTGGAGAAATGATAAGATAAAAGGACGCACAATGACTACTCTCGAAAAATATAAAGACATGATGAGACAGCTAGTCAAATTTGGATTTATTAAATGGAATTCTGATGGAACCTTTACGGTGATTGTCAAGTCTGGTGTCAAAACAAATAAAACAGTCAAAAAACGAATGGCTGGTTCGAAAACTTCCTCCAAATTAGAATCCAAAGAAAAGCCTATCAAAAAGAAAGGATCCGGATCTAAAACCAATTCAAAATTAACAAAAAAATCTGCTTCAGTAAAGCATCTCTAGGAATATTTATAGAGTGATTAATATCTATTAAATGTATATTTAATAGATATTGATATGTATTTGAATTTGCTTGTTAGGCATGGTCGAAAATAATTATAATATCATGTACATTTTTATTCACTTATGTTATATTTGGTATTTTTTATTCTATAGATAGGAAAACTTTCATGGTTTTTGTAGATAATTATAGACAGATGCGGAAAACACTTATAATATGTTGTTTAACACCTACTAAATATGTATTTGATTTCACTTGTAATATATACGAAAATGCCTATTAATCGTATTCAAATCATCTTAATCATAAATAATTAGGATTAAAATGCATTCATCTTCAATTAACAGCAACAATTAACAGCAACAATTAACAGCAACTTGGGAATGGGGATTTTTTAGTTGCTGTAGGCTAAACCTCCCATCCCGCTCATGATTCTCAAAACATTATAATTGATCGCATAAATATACACCTTGTTATCGTTATCGTCGAACACATTCCAATAGCAATGTCTGGCGAACTCGTTAAACCACAAATTCAGGGTCGCCGTGTCAATACGTGAAAAGTTACACGTGCCCGACGGCTGGTGTTCTTGTGGATTCAATGCGAATGAGAAGACATTCAGACCGTCACGAGGGGTTCGGTTGAAACACATCCATGGTACAACAGTATCGTACCAGAAACCAGCTCTTCTTGTCTGACGGTATTGGCCATTCAACTGCAGCTCGACGCTGGTGCATGGATTGATTCGTCCGTCAATTAGAAGACCATGGTTGTCGTGTTGCCAAACAATCAAATCGTACATTCTGATGTATGGAGATCGATTATCGAATTCAAATTTGGTAATAGGAATTGACAAATCGAAGATTGTGATGTCATTACGGGTAATACGTTCAACTTCTGGATAGTTAAGAGAATCATTATCAAAATCAGTGAAGATTCTGATGATACCATCAACCTTATCTCTGAAGTCAACCGATCGGCCGAGTTTCAACAGTGGGAATGTTGGCGATAAAATACCAACCAATCTAGTACCGTCGAATTGTTCGGCAGTGGCAGCATCGTTGAAAACATATCTGGGTTCGAATGCCGGATTGGCAGGATTGATACCAATATATTCAATACCACCATCAGCCAAGTATCGGTCTTCGCCACAGTCAACCGCGACTTCGTTAAAGTATCCGAATTCATCCAAGTCATATTGGGACAAAATTAATAGCCTGGCTGCATTTTCTCTGGCCAATTCCCAATCTCTCGCTTCGTAAACCATGAAGCGACCTCCTTGGTAGTTACCTAATTTGGTAACCCAATAGAGAGCCTTGACTGGATGATTGAAGTTCAGCCTGTATTTTCCTGAGTTCGAGTTATTGATTGATTCTTCTCCGGTAAACTGAAGTTGTTCAATCAAATATTCGTGGGAAACTTGGGCAAATCGTCGTCGTTCTTCGGTATCAAGATAAACATAATCTACATAAAGTGTGGCTTCGTCAAGTTCCAAATATTCTCCAGCGCATCTGAATGCTTCACTAGCAATAAAACATTCGTGGGCATGTCTAAAGCGAACATAGATTTTGACTTGATGGTATTGGAGGGCAATTAATGGAAGAGCCAAACCATTGTTGCGACAGAAATAAAATTGAAGAGGAACATACATGGTATATTGTGGTTTCAATAGTGTGTTGTCTGGTGTGTCCCATGACAATGTACTGATCGATGTCATTTCTGGAATGTCACCAATCATTTTGCTATATCCATAATCGTGTCCGACTTCACTTGCAAGTTCTTGCCAAATCTGCAACCATTCTCCATACTGTTTGTCGATTTGTGATCCTCCGATTTCAAGTTCGGTTTCACCAATGATTGCGTTACCTAAGTTACGTACCCAAGCAAATGCAACATGTCCGAATCGAATGAATTCTCCGCCATATCGAACTTCGGGTAAAACTATCTTTAAAAAAGTGTGTGTTATCAAATCTCCATTACGGGAAATTTCACAGGTACTCTTTCTACCAAAATTTGTGGTTCCGTTGAAAAATTGTTCAATGGATTCTACGGCGAAGTTAGTATGTCGTCTGTAGACAACCTTGAAGAAGGTTATTTGAGGATTTCCTGTCAGATAAACGTCTTGCGCACCATAAGCAACTAATTGGAGCAAACCACCTGAGGCACACATGGGGTATTATATATCTATAAGTTAGAAATTAATTTTTTCAATAAAATTAATCTAGGAACGGATACTTGTCTTGGCTCAGAAAACTTATAGGTCCTTAAATTTTTATCCCAAATAAAAAATTATAAAATTTAGACTGGCCGGAGATTACTGCTAGTAATTATTTTGCGTCAAATGACATAAAAACTAAAATTTAAACTATCGCGCATTATATTGTTAGGATAACACAGATACAAAAATATTAATAATAATATCATTCATTAAAATATGCTTATAATATTTGGATAAATTGTATAAGCATCTGCTGATTTGTGTTTTAATTAGATAATTATTCATTATCATTCAATTCATAGTCATATTTAAACATCGAAACAAAAATTTTCTGCTCTTCAATAGCAGTTTCGTCTATTTCGTTACCTTTCGTAAAGTTGTCCGTGATAATCATTGGTTTGACGTTTTGCCAACCAAAATATTCGTAAATACTGGGATCTCGCATTGACTCAAAAGTGAATGATGCGCATGGTTTTACATGATCAACATGCCAGTAAGTACCATAATTGTTCCATGACATTTCATCTGTGAATTGATATTCTAACCAATCTTTGAATGTCTGAACATTTATTCCCAAATATTTAATTTTATGATCCCATTGCATCCCATACTTTTTAAGAGTCTCATAAATGTGACATTGAACATTCGTTACAATGCAATAAGTTGGATCCGCATTTAGCGTTTTTTTATCAAGTCCGCCTCGATATTTATTGTATTTTTTGACAAAATCCTTTCCTCCACAATTTTCATACCAATTGATAAATTGTGCGGTTCTCTTTTCTGTTTTATTTTCTGAATTCTTTAGTGCATAAGCACATCTTCCACATCGAGGTTGTCTCTCATCTCCAGATTTTAAATTGAATCTTTCAATTGGCAGATCTAGTTCACAATCCGGACATATTCGGTGTGACGGATAATCGTGTTTGCCTTTTATTCTATTTTGATAACATTTTTTGTTGTATATTTTCATACATTTCTTGCATCGCGAATAGTATCTTCCGGTATTTTTACTCAGAAAGCCGAAATCGGTTATTGGACGCATTCTTCCACCGCACAGATCTCCACTACATTTTCTACTTAATGTATTATTTCTATGTGTGGTTTTTGATCCAGTATATCTTTTGATAGACGATTCTTTTCTCTTTCTAGCAGCGAGACGATCGATAGGTTTGGTTTTTGTTGCACTACTTTTAGACGTAGGATTGTCATTCTTTTTCGTTGTCTTGGTTTTTATAGTTTTGGACATAATAAGATATACTTGTAGATAATAATTATATACTAGTGTTTCTTTATATCAATATTTCATCAGAGATTACAAAAAATAAAAATGTTTTTTTACAATATTCTATTATTTCAATATTATTACATCATCATTCAAATAATTAATATATACTTGGTATATATTGATTAGAAATATATCAAAATTACTATTCGGCATTGATTCGTTGTGATTTGCCTCTTTCGCGAATCTCCGCTTTTGTTTGTTTTCCGAGTTCGCTTTGAGCCCACTTTTTATAAGATGCTGCACGTTTAGCTTTGTCTCGTATTGCATATGAACATTTTCCACAACGTTTTTCTCTCTCTCCTGTCTTTTTAGATCTAAAATTAAAATCTTCGATCGGTAATTTTTTATTGCATGTGGGACACCTCACGCGTTCGGGATAAGAATATTTTCTACTATCCTTTTCATGTTTGTGACATTTTTTGCATAAACTATGTAAGATTCCTTCATTTTTATTATTAAAATAAAATTCCGATACCGGTATTTCTTCTCCTTGACAAAAATGTCCATTACATATTTTAACCAAAGCTTCTTTTTTACTGGAAGTTTTTGATCCTGAATATTTTTTAGTATTTGATTTTTTTTGTTTAGAAGTTTTTGAACCAGCATTTCTGTTCAATGTGGATTTTTTGCTCTTAATCACGAGTCGGCTAGTTGATTTCGATTTAGGCTTACTATCTGTTTTTGTCGTTTTGTGATTAGTAGATTTAGCAGTTTTAGACATTGTAGTTATTAATAATTATTATGAAGTAATATATTTTTATATCAATAAAGACAATTTTTTAATGTTGCATATCGAAACATTACAATTATCATCTCAGTTATGATAATTAATTTTTATTAAAATAAAAAATAATTATCATATTTATGCGTCATCGTCCAATTCATAATCTAACTTGAATAATTCAACCATGAATTCTTGTGTCTGGATTGCAATTGGATCAATCTTATCACCTTTGGAAATATTATCTGCCGCAATCATTGGTCTGGTATTTTTCCAGTTGAAACATTCAAAAATACAAGGATCATCGATCGAAGCAAATTTAAACGAAGCGCATGGACGCACATGATCAATGTGCCAATATGTACCATAATTATCCCAAGTCATGCCATCACAAAACTGATATTCTAGCCATTCAGTGTACATCGCAATATCTGTCCCCAAAAGTTCGATTTTACGGTCAGTAGACAATCCATTTTGATTAAGAATGTCATATATTCGACAACGAGCGTTCATTGTAATACGATAATTAATATCGTTTTTTCGTCGTTCCTTATTACGTTGATTACGACGAGGTTTGTATAATTCGCAATATCTTTTCAAAAATTCACGACCACCTCTCTCATTAAGCCATCTGATACGCATTTTGCGTCTTTTTCCGTGATCTTTCATTGCATAAGAACATTTTCCACAACGTGGTTCTCTTTCAGATCCTGATTTGAGATTGAATCTTTCGATTGGTACATCTTTCTTGCAAGCTGGGCATATTCGATGTGATGGATAATCATTTTTTTTATTTTTGCGCTTACGATGTGCTATCTTGCGAGAATGTTTCATACACTTGACACATTGATGATAAGGAATTCCTTTGGTTTGATTAAGATTAAAATCAGTTATCGGAAGCTCCTTTCCTTTGCAATAATGCCCATTGCATATTTTACTGGTACGCTTCTTATTTATAGTTTTTGATCCAGAATATTTTTTACGAGAACATTTTCCTCGAACCACTTTTTTGTTACTAGATGTCATTTCTTCCGAAATATGTTCTTTGAGTTCGGGGAAAAAATCTAATATTGTAGTTTTCGAGCCAGTATGATTATTGGAATTAGATTCCTTTTTGATTATTTGTGCATTAACTGATTTTGATTCGGACGAATCATGTTTTTTTACCACCGGAATAAAATCTATTATGGTCGTTTTGGAACCAGAATATCTTTTTGAGTTTGATCTTTTTTTCCTGTTGGCAAGTCTATCTATGGGTTTTGTTTTACCCACAGTATTTTTTTTTGTTAACATCGACCTGTCGATTTTTTCTAGTTTGGGCATTGATTTCTAATTGTTATAATTCATGATTTCTTTATACCAACACGTCCACTGCATAAAAAAATTGAAAAAAATTTTTCAATAATAAATATGACACAATAAACATAGTATCAATGAATCCCCAAGAACATTTCGCAGAAATCGATAATTACATTTCCCAAAAATTCCCCGACGGGATCCCACCAGAACTAAAAGAAATTATCGAAAGAAACATTTACCGATATCCAACCGATGAATTTCCTAAATCAAATCGAAGCGAAGAAATGGCAACCCTACCCAATACCAAATATACAGTCCCAGTTCAATTTTTAGAACTGGCCAAATCTCTATGTCGAGTCAATATCTACATCGCTGACATCACTGGAAATTGTTTTCCAAAAAATAGCATGTGTATTTTTTTCAAAGACAATCGTGATATCGAACAATTCATGAATATTATTTTCATGGATTTACCGGTCAGTGATAAAATGCATACCAAAGCATTTGACGATTCACTACTAGATAACTGGTTGTCCAATATTCACTTGCAACCAATCAATAAAAAAATTAATCAAAATGAACAAATATATCTCATAAATTCGCTACCATATATTAAAATTCCACTATCAGACTATGATTGGGTCTTAGACCGAACTAAAAAATTTCAACAAAGCGGAAAAAATTACGAAGAAATGATCAAACGACGTCGCACCGAAGATAATAACGAAGATATCATACTAAAACGCCACGATCTGAATTAACACATAAAAATTGAAATAAAAATATTTTTTTAATTAAATCAATCGATTATTAAAACAATAGCATCTAATGAACACAATTGAAGAGTTATTTAGAGAAAAATTCCCTGATGGAATACCACCAGCGCTAATATCACAAATCAAAAGTGATATCGACGAATATGCTGCCGATGATTTTTCCGATTCAGAATCAGAGACAGATAATGGAATGACAACAATCACAATGGGCGCACAAGAATATGTCGTTCCCAAACAATTTGTTAACATGGCCAAATGTATGTGGAAGCTCGACATCTTTTTTATAAACTTGACAAAAATATTTAAGGAAACAATTTGTGTCAGATTCATAACTAGAATCGATTTTGAAAAATTTATGAATATTATTTTTATGGATATGCCGGTCAATGACACATCTGGAATATGTAATCGAGTATTCAGAAGAGAATTACCTGACGACTGGAGATATGAATTTCATTTTGGAGAATTTATTAAAAAACGACCGAATACCCAAAAAAGAATTCATCGAATCGGATCAGTTATCTTAGTCAAATTTCCGATTAGCGATTACGATTTGGTTTACAAAAAAATGAAGTCATTTTATGGAAGTAGAAAAGATTATGATAAAATATTATCGAATCGCACAAAAAAATAAATATTATGCTACGATAGATGATGTTTCTCAGAATAATTAGTATATACTAAGATATATTAATTATTATGAATCATCTTCTAATCCGTATTCAAATTTGAATAGATTGACAATGATTTTTTGGCTGATAATCGCAACTTGATCAATCTTATCTCCCTTTGCCAAATTATCTTTGGCAATCATTGGTCTGGTATTTTTCCAGTTGAAGCATTCAAAAACATTTGGATCCTTCGTTGATTTAAATGTAAACGAAGCACATGGCTTAACATGATCAATATGCCAGTAAGTACCATAGTTAGCCCACGTCATATCATCGTCAAATTGATACTCGAGCCAGTCCTTGTAGGTTTGAACATCTATTCCAAGATATTTAATTTTATGGTCACCATGCATGCCATGTTTCTTAAGAATTTCTCCAATACGACAACGTACATTCATCATAATACGATAATTCGGATCTTTTGCTCGGCGTATCTTATTAAGTTCGTTTCGGCGCTCCTTATATTCATTATTGTAATTTTTTACAAAATTTCTTCCATTCTTATTTTCATACCAATTTTTATATTGTTCTCGCCGTTTCTCCTTGTCGCGCATCGCGTATGCACATTTTCCACAACGTTTTTCTCTCTCACCAGATGTTTCATTTCGAAAGTTATAATCTTTGATCGGTAAGTCTTCTTCACAATCGGGACATATTCTGTGTTTGGGATATTTATATTCTCGATGACTACGATAGTATTTATCACAAGCTTTACAATAACAACGAAGAGCTCCAGTTTTCTTATTTTGTACATAAAAATCAGATGCTGGACATGTTTTACCTTTACATATCATTCCATTACAAACTTTTGATTGAATTGCCATTTTTATTTGAATAATTGTAGTAAACGCGACATCTTTATATCGATTGATTAAATTAAAATTATTAAGTTTTTCAATAATCGATTATTGAAATCACGAGAGAGTTAATATTTGTGATAATAGTAATTTAATTAATAATGAATACCTACAATAGTAGAAATTAATTATTCGCAAATTTTCTTTGTTACTATGGTTTTGTAAACTATTGACTATTTTGATTTCGAAATCGTTCTTCTGCACTACGAATTTCATATACACACTCGGCACAACGATTGTCTCTCTCTCCATTTTGCACACATTTTAAATTAAAATTTTCAATCGATAGATTCAATCCACATGCTAGACATATTTTATGATCTGAATAAATAATTTTTTGATTCATTCTCCTGTGATATTGTAATTTTTTGTATTGAGCAGTTTTTGATATTTGCGTATTGCATATTTTAGTTTCAACTTCCATTTTTCTCTACGTCAATAATTGTAATAGTAATTGATTCTTTTATATCATCAAAAAAATTGAAATAGTAAATATTCTATTTAAAAATAGTCTATGTCATTAGAATTATACGATATTTCTCATGAATACAAATAATTTTTTTGCAGAAATTAACAGACTCATAAGAGAAAAATTTCCAAATGGCATACCGTTCGAACTAAGAACAAAAATTATTAGAGAAATATATGCATACCCGACAAATTATATTCCTTTAAATGATAATCGCAATGAAGAAATGGTAGCAATCACCAGAGATAGGTGGAATTATAGTTATCCTTTGCAATTTATTGATCTAGTCAAATATTTATGGAAAGTTGATATTACGATTACAGATATTACTGGAATTGCTCTTCCAAAAAATAGTGTTTGTATATATTTTGACACCCATAGTGATTTAAAAAAATTCATGGACATTCTTTTTATGAATACGACTTCTGATAAACAATCAGAAATGATATTAAACGCATTTAATAAAACATATGATGATGATTGGTATTACGATATTCATTTGCATATTTTTATAAAAAAATGTTCAAATCTGAGAGAAAAAATACAGCGAATCGGATCAACATTATCAGTAAGATTCCCAATATCGGATTATGGTTGGATTCTTAAAAAAATAAAAAAATTTCATCAGAGTGGAAAAAAATACGAAAAGATTCTTAGAAAATTAGATCACAAAAGAAATGATATGGAACGATATACTAAATAATCAGAATAATCATTTATGACCATAATTATTATTCTATTGTTCAATTAAAAAAAATTGAAACACAAAATATGTTTTGTAATATCCATAAGATTATTAATAAAATTATATATACTATCCACATGCTAGACGAAATTGACGATTTTTGCGATATTATCAAAGATATCACATTAGAAAAGTTTCCTAATGGAATACCACCAGCATTAATGTCGATTCTAACTAACAATATCAATGAATTTGAAAAAAAGTCTTCGGAATCATCAGAGTCGTCGGGGTCATTTGAATTGTCCGAATCTATACTTCGATATGACGAAGATGAGGAATTGATTACAGTCAGATTGGGTGGTAATGATCAAGAAGTTCCTAAACAGTTTGTGAAAATTATTAAATACATGCGGAAACTTCAAATTTATGATATATTTATTTCAAGAAAAAAATCTACTAGCGATATTATTTTTATTGCTTTTTCTAGTAATTATGATTTTGAAAGGTTTATGGATATTGTTTTTATGGATTTATCATTGGATGATAATTCAGAAATGTACTATAGAGCACTTGATAGAACAATGCCGGATAATTGGAAATATTCTATTTGTTTACGTAGATATTTTAAAACCTACAAAGATAATGAATATAAGATTAATGATGTCGAACCAGTGACAACTATTAATTTTCCATATGCCGATTACGAATGGGTCTTCAAAAGAATTAAAAAATTTTATGATAGTGGCCGTGAATATGGCAAAGTATTATTGAGAAAATATTCTGATATTAATAAAGATAATGATGATATATACAACTATACAGTATAATCAAAAATTAATAATTTTTTAGAAATAATCAATTTCTATGTAGATAGAAATTAATTATTCATTTATATATCCAAACTCGAACTATATTCGAATGTAAACAACCTAACAATAATCTTCTGAGAAATAATCGCGGCGTGATCAATTTTGTCTCCCTTGGCCAAATTATCTTTGGCCACCATTGGTCTGGTGTTTTTCCAGTTAAAGCATTCCAAAACACTAGAATCCTTCATGGAAGTAAAAGTAAATGAAGAACAAGGACGAACATGATCAATATGCCAATAGGTGCCATAATTGTTCCATGACATCTCGTCATCAAACTGGTATTCAAGCCAGTCCTTGTAGGTTTGAATATCTATCCCAAGATATTCAATCTTATGATCACCTCGCATCCCGTGTTTTTTGAGAATTTCCCAAATTCGATGCCGAACATTCATGGTAATGTGATAGTTAACATCTGTCTTCCGTCTTTCCTTATCGAGTTCACTACGACGAGATTTGTACTCATGATTGTAGTTTTTAACAAATTCTTTACCACCATTATTTTCATACCAATTTTTATGTTGTTGCCTCCGATTTTCTTTGTCGCGCTTTGCATATGAGCATTTTCCACACCGCTTTTCGCGTTCCCCGTTTTTTTTACATCTGTAATTAAATTTTTTGATCGGCATGATTATTTTGCAGTCAGGACATTTTTTATTTTTAGGATACGTATACCTAGTATTTTTTCGTCGATGCGCCTTGCAAAATTTACAAGTAGAATCACGTTTTCCTTTTGCCTTATTTGCAAAATGAAAATCTGTTACGCATCGTAACTTCCCCTTACAAAGCGGTCCATTACATTTTTTTGTAAGATGTGTACATTTTGTCGTTTTTGATCCGACACATTTTTTAGTAACAGTCTTTGTTGTTTTGGACATTATTTATTCGTCGATAGTTATTATTGATAATAATTTCTTTATATCAACCTTTTAATAACTGAATCATAAAAAATCACACCATGAATATATTCAGAAATAAGTTAAATAATTGTTAAGACTGTACCAAAATAATCAAATCAAAAATCATAACTTAATCTGCCTATATAATATATCATTGATGTTAACCCTAGATAAATCTATCAAACAGATAAACGGACCAGTCAATGTCGTTCGTCTTGAAGGCACAATCAACGGAATCAAAAAGGTAATTTATTTGTTTATGGACATGCATTATCGTATCCAAAATGAAACTGAATGCAACAACATCTATGCCAAAGACATCAACCAATATCTAGTTGATAATTTTGAAAAATTAAATAATTCAGACAAAATTTATGATTTTTATTTAGAAACTTATCCACCATTAATACCAACTAAACCTCCGATTATCAATTACCGTGATACTTATCTAGCCGAAACTATAAATTTTTTTAATAAAATATTCAAATATGACACATCAAAAAATCGAGTATCAAGTCCCGAAAATTTCAAGAATATCAGAATACATTACACCGATATTCGTAATTTCTTCAAGCGCTATCACCATCAGTCGATGTTCGATATCAGAAGTAACGTAGATCGAATGTGGCAAAATTTAAATTATTCACAACGAGACTTTGAAATGATTATATACATACTATCCGATTTCAAAAATACTTGCATGTTAATCAGCGATATTTTAAATGGTCGTTACAAACCAAAAGTCAATCCAAAAATCAATATCATTACAGATGAATCTAAACTCCCAAAACAACAAACTCCCGAAGAATTATTTGAACTCGATGTTCAATATATCAATTATTTAATCAACAAAATGTTTCACAAATACAATCATAAAAATGTTCAAAAAAAATTGTTAGAATATGTTGATATCATTAATTCGAATACTACATCTATTATCAAAGATTGTGATGAAATGATTAATTTTTGTAAAACACACCTTAAAATACTCAGTGAAGTTCCTCAATTTGTAAAACATCGAGTCAAATTTTTTGATAATCACTATGAATACAATTATGGATTAAGCATGTATGAAATTCGTGATACACTTAATCGATTACATGAAAGAGAAGAGAATTTGTACAATAAATTCATTAGTTATTTTGTAGAATTTATGGACGTATTCTTTTTGCGCCGATTTTTAGACAAAGATTATGTCACAAATGCGATTGTATATACGGGACAGTATCATTCTCAGGTTTACATCAAAGTATTAGTTAAAGATTTCGGATTTAAAATTACTCATGCATCTTACTCGTCAATTACCGATCTCAAAAAGCTCAACGAAGAAATTGTCAAAAAAGACGCATTCGAAATATCAGAATTTTTTGTTCCACCGATTCAAAGCCAATGTTCCGACGTAACAAATTTTCCGGAAAATTTTCTTTAAAATGATATTATTTATGATATATTGTATATATCGTAAATGATTTATACCGTACTATTATGTATGATATGTGACAAATATCCGAATAAAAGTCCATAGTAACTATCACCAAAATAGTCAATGATAATGTACTTGACAAACTCTGGCACACTGTACAGAACAAATGAAAAAGTATAATAATCAAGGCGAAATTTTGGCGAATGTGCGATTCCAAACAAGAAACTAATCAAGATAATAATGCACCATTTTAGTTTGGTATTGCGAAAATACAAACTATTACTAGAAACAATAATATTCGCGACAAACAAATAGTATTTTTGTTTGTACAAATAAAACCCCAAAATACCAATTGCAACTAATTTATGAAATTTTTGTGGTTTCAAATAGTACATCAAATATATCAACGAATAAATCGTTTCCTCATAAATGGGTATAACCAAATTCATATATAATGGTGCTAAGTCGCCATATTTTTCGGTAAATTTAAGAATTGCAATATGACGATCGATCATATAGTGACGAAAATCCATTGGTACAATCGAGTTAAAATAAATGCACACCAATGACATATACCAATGATTTATGATGACAAACCCGATCAGTAAAAGTGTAAAACGAACTTTGACCGATGTGAACATGTGTATTAAGACGAATACTAATACGATTAGAACGAAACTGGTCATGGAATGACTCTCTGGGTAGGAAATGTAGATAATGGGGTCCACAATGATTTTTATTTTCAATTTTTTTTAACAAATAATCAACACTTACAAAATAGATATTGACAAACTTTCTTTGAGATATATATAATATATCATAAATGACAACTCTAGATGAAAATGTCAAACATGTCAATGGACCTATTAATGTTGTTAGGTTAGAAGGTAATGTTGAAGGAATTGATAAGGTAATATATTTATTTATGGACTATCATTATGATGTTAGCCAACAAACCGAATGTGAAAATATTTATGCCAAAGATATCCAGTTGTATTTAGCCGATAGTTTTCGAAAATTAAATGATACGAATAAAATGTACGATTTTTTTCTCGAAATACATATGAGCGAACTACAAAAGGTTAAATTCGGCTATGCCTACCCAGCACCAATTAATTACAAAGAGAAATACATCATTGAAATCAGAAAATTTTTCAACAAAATATTTCGACATGAACCATCAGAAAATAAGGTTTTTGTGTCGGATAAACTAAAAAATGTAAGGCTACATTATATTGATATCAGAGAATATTTTGAAAAATATCATGCGGCTTCTATAGTAAAAGCATTAAACATTGTTACCTACATGTGGACAAATATTAATTTCTACACGAATGATATATCCGAAATTCTTAATACTATTATTGATTTTCAAAAATATTGTTTGTTAATTGTTGATATTCTTAATGGAAAATATGATAAATCTGCCGATAAAATATCTATTATTCCGTATGTCAATTTTGAATCAAAGGAACCTCGAGAACAACCAACACTAGAAGAAGATATTCGTCATATTATTTATCTCTTAGATAAAATTCTAAGTAAATATAATCATCCAGATATTCATAAAAACTTACTAAAACATATTACGATAATTAAAGAGTCGATTTCTTCCATCATAGCAAACTGCGACAATATCATAAATTTTTGTAATGATACGATTAATAGAATTAATGAAGCGCCATATTATATTAAACATAAACAAATAATTTTTGATGATTTGAATAAATATGATTATGGATTATCAACAAAAGAAATCAGAGATATAATTAAAAAGATTTATGATGATGTTGCCGGTTTACATTTAAAATTTATACATACTTATAGCAAAATTATTGATATATATTTTTTAAGAAGATTTTTAGACAAAAAATATGTTACTAATGCGATTGTCTATACTGGAGCATCGCACTCTAATACATATATCGAAATTTTAATCAAAGATTTCAACTTTAAAATTACTCATACATCTTATTCATTAATCAGTGATTTGGATGACCTTAATAACGAAGCTACCAAACGAACTTCACTCGAACTATTCGAGTTATTTCTACCTCCGATTCAAAGTCAATGTTCCGATTTGACCAACTTTCCAGATAATTTTAACTAATAATAAATATCCCAATCAATACACAATTGTAGTTCAACAAATACAAAATGATATTTTTAATTAATGGATCAATTCGAACAAAAAACATTACTATCGGTAAAATAATATTCACCGTACTCTGGTAATATACCAATCGGTCACCAATCGGAAATATTAACAACAATAAAAATAACCATAAAAAATGTCTCAGACCGGCCCGTACTGCATAAAAAAAGTTATATCGATTCCATCGCCTCTTGGCTACCTTCGGACCATAATATCTTTTATGCATAATCGGATTTGTATAGTACTCAATTCCAATCGATAGTCCAATACTACCAACCAATATAATCGCATTCATTAGTATTCATTTACAATTGATCTATTTATAGTCATTTTTTCCATTCAATTATTTAAATAAAGTCATATAAAAACACATTGTCCAATTATTAATATACAAGATTTGTAGTCAAAATGAGACCCAAAAAGAATGATCAGACACTAATCAAAAAGGGCACACTAGATCAGAAGCATACGGAACGAATTACAAATTTTGATAAAATGAATAGATCAATTCCGAACAAAAAGCAAAAATTGGTTGATATGGAAGATGAGTTGGACAAATTGATCAGAACTAATCCGAACAAATATTCGCACCGAGATATTCGTCGTAAGGCACAATTGATGGATGGCATTGATAATTTAAAATTGGAAATTAATTCGATTGAAAATTGTACAGAGTCGCTGAATTATATCGTTAATACTTTGCCGATTCTGGTCAATTATTATGATAATGATCAATTGGTAGACGATGGTTTTGGCGAAGAAATGATTAGCGAGGTTGTTGATGGTGGGAAAAAGAACATTTTAAGTTACTTCATACAGGAAGTAGCTAAGAATAAAGAAAACGAGCCGATTAAACCAAAGAGACGATCAAATCGAAACGTTAAAAAGCCAGCCGGTAGCAAAACGAATAATTCCGGTAAGAAAGTCAGTCGGGCGGTTTTATATGAGAACTATTTGAATGCGACCGAACTTAGTAGTCGTCGCGCCAGAAAACGTATTTTAAATAGTTGTACAAATGGCGAATGTGGTGGCGAAAAAATTTTGAGCCAAAATGATGGATATTTGGTTTGTAAAAAATGTGGTTTGTCAGAGGCAGTTTTAATTCCATCTGACAAACCCAGCTACAAAGAGCCATCGCAAGATTCTGGTACGTACGCCTACAAAAGAATCAACCATTTGACCGAAATTCTGAGCCAACTCCAAGCCAAAGAATCAACAGATATCCCTCCCAGAGTATTCGAAAGTATTTTGCGCGAACTAAAAAAGCGAAAAATCGATAAGAACGAATTAGACATTTTTCGATTGCGACGAATACTCAAAAAACTAAATTATCGCAAATATTACGAACATGTGCCGCATATACTACAAATCATCAACGGAAAAGAGCCACCAAATTTTAGTCGTAAAGACGAAATGAGAATCAAACAAATGTTCAGACAAATTCAAAAACCGTTCGCTATATATTGTCCAAAAAATCGAAAAAATTTTCTGAATTATTCATACGTCTTACATAAATTTTGCGAGTTGTTAGAATTAGATGAATATATTGGATATTTTTCTCTCTTAAAAAATAATGCCAAACTTTTGCAACATGACAAAATATGGAAGAACATTTGTGGATATATGAATTGGGCCTTCTATAAAAGTATTTAAGATTGATTATTAAAAAATAATTAATCTCAAATTAGTTATTAGTTATTAATTTTAAATCATAGGAGCGATTAGGGCTGCTGGACCAACTCCGAACAATCCTTGGCCGATTCCAAAACCGGCTCCAAATCTGGTTCCGAGGGCAACGGTCGGAGAGAAAACATCCAAAATAGCAAAAACGAATGCTGCAGTAATACCTAGCATTAAGACATCTTTGATATTCAACTTATTCTTTCCGATAAAGAAGTATGCGACAAATGCTACGGCAATACCTTCGATCAAATATTTAACGACCCGTTTCAAAATCTCTTTCCAATCAGTACTGTATGTGTCGTTACTATACTTATGTTGCATGTGTTGCATCGCATTATGCATCGGGTGCTGCATCGGATGTTGCATTGGGTGGTGCATTGGGGATTGCATCGGAGCAGAGTCACTCATTCCCTGATAATCACTTGGATTAGTGTAATAGTCTTCCATTTATATATTCTACAAATATTAAAATTTTATGGACTCATCAAAAATTGCTTATAACTCGATTGATCGATTTACTTATATGGCAAAATCATTTTTTAACATAATTAATTAATTGGTTATATTTATTTTGCAACTGTTTTAATTGTGTCTCATAATATTTTTCTCTATAACTTAATGTATTATTTAATTCGATTGCCCGATCTATTTTTTCTTTTAACATTAGATTCTCACTAACTAAATACTTAGCCTGATCATCGTTGTAATTATTGTAATTATTTTGGGTATCAATTTGTGCTTCGATTAGTTGGTTTGTCTCTTTTAAATTAGAAATGGCTATTTTTGAAATACTAAGTGCGTCTAGAGCTTGTGTCAATCTATGTTGTAATGCGTCTCTCTCTTTTGTTAAATTATCACGATCTTTGGTCAAAATATCACATCGATTGGTTAAATCGTTGCGTTCCTTGATTAAATTGTCTCTTTCATTTGTTAATTCATTTTGAAGACGATTAAGTTCTCCGACAGAAATTGTTTTAGAAAATTCGTCTTTGTTGACTGAAACTGAGACTGAGTTTGAATCTGAGACTGAGACTGATCTGTCAATGATTTTTTGCAAACGTTCTGTTTCGAGTGTTAATAATTCGATTTTCTTATTAGAAGTTTGGGTACAAATTTTGCAATATTCCTTGATTTTGGAACACATACAACGTTGGTACAATTTGTATTGATTTTCCATTTGTTGCAATCTGTAATCAGTATTATTGATGACGGTTTTTAACAAGTTGTTGTATATGTTATTTAATGTTTCAATATTTTGAAATTGGTCCGACATGAATCTATATCACTCTATTTTATAGTATATTTTCTATGTTGCGTCATTGATTCAAACTTAAAAGTATAATCAAATTACTATAGAATTAATGACAACTGAATCCGGTAAAAAATTCAAAATCATAACAACGATTGAGGACGATGCTCCGTTTGGACACGTCAATTATTACACGATTAGTTTCTTGACACCACAAAAAATGGATAATTTAAAATACATTGAAGTAAAGGGATTCAAAGTGCATAATGGATATACTAATTTTGAAATGGCAGATGAAGATTGCAAGAAAATCAAATCAGTTGATCCCAATCATGATGTTTTTATTGCACAAATCGGAAAACTTTCTGCGTGGGATGATGCGACAAAGACCGATGATATTGAGTATGATAATGAAAAATTAAATTCTCTCGAAAAGACTCGGAGAGAAAATGCCGACAAACTTAAATTAATGAAAGAACAACTTGGTAATGAATCCAAGAATATCAATTCGAATGTAAATGCGGACAGACTAAAGGCCCAGCGAGAAAGATTGCACAAACGATTGTATGAAAAAGGTTTAATCAGCCAAAAAGAATACGAACTAATGCAAGAAGAAAATAGACCCACTAAGGAAATCAGAGAATTGGCCCGTACTCTAGAAAATCTCAAACAAGAATTTGACCAGTGTTATCGAACAGACTATTTGGTTGCGAATGAACCAGTTGGACTTAAATTTGGATGCATTTCTATTTATTCTCCGAAGCGCATTGGAGGACTCACCACATTATGTTTTAAAGTTCGTGGAATGTTTCAGACCATGCCAGAACTTAACAGGAGAGTTCGTAAATTAAAAAGTTTGTATCCAAACGATCTTATTTACGCATTCGAACTTGGCAAATGGACGGCTTTTTCAGAAACAATGACAGTTGAACCCCTTGACGCCCTCAAACAACTGAATTATTCAATGAAGTTTTATTTAGAAAATTTGGAGAAAGAAAAAGAAGATTTTGAAAAACGAAAGGAATCTCTCCAGACACAAACCGATGCCGAATCAAAACTAAAGAGAGCCAACATTCGCAGAGAAAAGAGAAAAGCCAAAAAAGATGGCAAGAAAAAGGGAACAAATACAATTGAACCGACTGAACCGTCAGAACCGACCGAACCATTAGAACCACACGAAATTTCGGCAGAAAAAGTCAATGCCGAATCTGCGCCAAAGAGTGGGGTTCAACTAGAGTCGGAAATCGAATCTCCACAAACAATTCCATCTTTCGGTAATATCGAAGACGATGCCGAAATCCAAAAGATTTTGGAATATATTGATGATCCTGTACTCCGAAAAAGATTTGCAAGCGATTCGGCCTCGATGGAACGAGTCGAAGTTACCGTTTAATGAAGTTATTGTTTAATCATAATCAAATGTTCAATTTAAAAATCAAAATATATTGATTCTTAGTATAATTAATGACTACATTCGACGGTATTTTAAATAATAATGGTTGTGAAATGCAAATACGAATGCGGATACAAATTAATGAAACGGAATCGTATACAACAGCGGCATACATTGATGGAGAAAAATACGATTGTTTAGTCAATTATGATAGTATCACACTTCAGCAAATCACATACATAATTGCAATTAAATCTACCGATGAAGAAATTATAATCATCGGAAGAGAACCCAAAAAGTTCTATCATTTTATATGTTTTTGGTTTTGCCAGCCAAATTTTTTTGTATTGACAAATAAATTGCAAGTATAAAAATTGTAATCCAAATTAAATATTATTCATTGATATATTTAATTTAGATGATGTCAATATTTATGTTTATACTTCTAGTTATTGGTATTATTTTGGTCACAATCAGTTTAACCAAATCTAAAATTAATGTGATGCCGAATAATTCACCAACTTCAAATAATTCACCAATTTCAAATAATTTGTCTTCGATCAATAAAGAAATTTCTCTTTTGAATCATACACCACTTATCGACCGACTTCCTCCTTTGTATCCAGACCAGCCATCAAACATAGAATTTCGACATCCATTTATTAACAATAATCCTAGACAGTCATTAGCTATAGTCTCCGAGGGATACTACAATATTTTTTCAGATCCTAGACCATGGATTGGAAACATCGATACAACTCGATCCGTCTCTGATATTGAATCATCTATTAATTTAGATTGGGTCAGCCAATGGTAAAAAAAATTGAAATTTTAAAGTGGTTGAATCGTCCATAATAAGATTCACCAATATAGCAAATAAACACCAGTTTCAAGTACTAAATACTAAATAAATGCTAATTCATCGAGATACATT